>Ga0209515_10000183_pt1 | contig 119097 bp, 117 predicted proteins | sample Subgroupgradi54m_FD_187454 | JGI IMG/M metagenome (GOLD analysis project Ga0209515, IMG submission 187454) | Subsurface groundwater microbial communities from S. Glens Falls, New York, USA - GMW60B uncontaminated upgradient, 5.4 m (SPAdes)... ... | reverse complement strand
TCCCTGGCGGAGGGAAGAGTAGCAGCGGCCCGGCGGTGGTGTTGGATGGGAGCTCTGTGCGGCTGGTGGTGCGGGGGTTGGATGATGGGATCTGGACCGCACTCGCCGATAACCCCCAGTGGACCTCCCTCGGCGGTAAGACCAACCACTCCCCCGCCGCCGTCATGGAGGGGAGCACGCTCCACCTCTTCGTCAGGGGTACCGATGGGGCGCTCTATCTGAACAGCCGGAGCGGCGGGAGCTTCAGCGGCTGGAGTGCGGTCCCAGGCGGGGGGAAGAGCAGTAGTCAGCCTGCGGCCCTCCTCGATGGGAGCAGCGTCCTGCGGCTATACGTCCAGGGGGCGGATAACGGCCTTTGGGTAAACACCAAAAGCGGGAGCACCTGGAGCGGCTGGAGTGCGGTCCCTGGCGGAGGGAAGAGTAGCAGCGGCCCGGCGGTGGTGTTGGATGGGAGCTCTGTGCGGCTGGTGGTGCGGGGGTTGGATGATGGGATCTGGACCGGCACGCCCTGAGGAGGCGCGATGGCTCGCATCGCCTTGCTGTCTGGAGATGGTGTTGGACCCGAGGTGGTCCGGGAGGCCGTGAAGGCCTTACAGTGCGTGAGCAGCCGTTTCGACATCCCATTGGAGTTCGAGGAGGGGCTCGTCGGGGGAGCTTCCATCGACCTGCTAGGTACCCCGCTTCCACCGGAGACCTGGAGCCTCTGCCAAGCCTCTGATGCCATCCTTTTCGGGGCTGTTGGCGGCCCGAAGTGGGACAGCCTGCCGGTGGATCGTCGCCCGGAACGGGGCCTACTCAACCTTCGCAAGGAGCTGCAACTCTACGCCAACCTTCGGCCGGTCAAGGTGTTCCCCTCTCTGATCGATGCCTCACCATTGAAGCGCGACATCGTCGAGGGGGTCGATCTACTGGTGCTTCGGGAGTTGACGGGAGGTCTCTACTTTGGTGAACCGAAGGGGATCGGACCTGCCCCTGACGGAAGGGGTGAACGAGGCGTGGATACCCTTATCTATACCACACCAGAGATCGAGCGAATCGCCAGGATCGGATTCCAGATAGCCGCGCAGCGTCGGAAGCGACTGACCTCTGTGGATAAGGTCAATGTGCTGGCCAGCTCCCAGCTCTGGCGCCGCGTAGTCACCGAGGTGGCCAAGGAGTTTTCAGGCATCGAGCTGGACCACATGCTGGTGGACAACTGCTCGATGCAGCTCATCCGCGATCCCCGACGCTTCGACGTCGTGCTGACCGAGAATACCTTCGGGGACATCCTGAGCGACGAGGCCGCCATGCTCGCCGGCTCTATCGGGATGCTACCCTCAGCAAGCCTGGGCAATGGACCAGGCTTGTACGAGCCGATCCATGGCTCCGCCCCCGACATCGCTGGGCAGGACAAAGCCAACCCCCTTGCCACCATTCTTTCCGCTGCGATGCTCCTACGCCATTCACTCCACCACGAGTCGGCAGCAGCCGCTATCGAGGCGGCTGTAGGCCAGGTGCTCGAGGCAGGGTACCGAACGCCCGATATCTCGCAACCCTGCGCCGCGCTGCTTGTCGGCACGGCGCAAATGGGCGACCTGGTGGTCGAGAGTATTGTGAAAGGCTAAGCGCGCCCACACTGGGTGTTGTCGGCGTCAAAGCTCGGGAGGAGGTGTGTAGGTGCCGCGGGGCAGGCGCTACGTCACTGTCCGTTAAAGCAATGACGATCGAATGCGGCGGCGGATCAGATACCAGACGACAAAGACGTTGATCGCGAGGGCAACCCAGTAGGTGAGGCGGAGCGACCAAACCACTTCGTACAGCTCAATGGGAATGAAGAGCCCTGTCGCGCCAATCGTCAGCCAGTCGGCCCATACCCGTCCCAGGTGAAGTCCCCAGGCCATAGTCAGCAGAAGGGCTGAGTACAGGATGGTCACGAACCCTATCGCAACGACCTGCTTCGGAGAGATTCCGGTGAGCCACGCGAGTAGCTGCAGAAGATAATGGTTCTCCGGATCGATACCCAGCGAATCGGCCACTTCCTCTGCCAGGTCGGAAATGTCTTTGTTGATCAGGGCAAAGACACCAAGGCCGATCAGTAAGAACAGGACCCCGCCAAGGGCCTTGAGGGCAATGATGGTCCGCAGGGCCCCATCTTTTGAGGCGGTCGTCTCTAGCAAGGGCACTACCCTCCCGGCCTCGTACCGTAGGCGCGGACAAGCAGTTCAGCCAGGTGGAGCACCTCGACGTCGAGTCGCTTCTCACGGATGCCTGCCTGCAGGTAAAGCTGACACCCGGGGTTCGCTGTCACCATGATCCGGGCGCCGGTTGCCACTGCATGATCGATCTTAGCCTGCCGCAAGAAAAGCGACAGCTCCGGGTGCAAGAGGTTATAGATGCCTGCGCTGCCGCAGCAGCGTTCCGCCTCCGGCATCTCCTTGAACTCCAGGCCCGGGATCGCCTTCAGGAGCTGTCGTGGCTCGCTTCTTACCCGCTGTCCATGCGCGAGGTGGCACGGATCCTGATAGGTGACCGTCTCCTTCAGCGAGGCAGATTGTGGAGGTCCAGGTAGAAGGGCAAGGAATTCCGCAAGGTCGTTGACCCGGATGCGAAATCGATTCGCGCATCCCTCTTCGGTCGTGCCGCGCAGCAGTTCCGGGTACGCTTTCAAGGCTGCCCCGCACCCCGCGGCATTCACGATGATCGCTTCGTTTCCAGCACCGTCGAAGGCCGCAAGGTTCCGCCTTGCCAGCGCCTGCGCGTCATCCCGCAGCCCGTGGTGAAGATGGAGGGCGCCGCAGCAGGTCTGGCCTTCTGGCACCACCACCTCGTAGCCGTAGGACCTCAGGACGGTCACGGTGGCCTGCTGGACGTTCGGCAGAAGCACGGGGGCCAGGCAGCCCCAGAAGAGGGCGACCCTGCCACGCCGCGCGCTCCCAGGAGCAGTGGTGGCCACGTCGCCGGGAACGAACGACCGCGCCGAAAGGTCCGGCAGAAGTCGCAGCGCCTCTCGTAGCCGCCCGGAGGCGATACGTCGGGCGAGCGTGAGCAGCCCCAGGCGCTCCATCTGGCGCAGCAGCATCCCCAAGAGCCTCAGACGCGCCTGATGCGGTAAGAGATGCCGAAAGGCCAGATCGCGCACGAGCCTGGTCACGAGAGGCAGCCTCCGGTTCTGCTCGATCACCTCCCTGGCCGCATCGACCAACGACCCGAACGGCACTCCGGTCGGACAGACCGTTTCACAGGCACGGCAACCTAGGCACAGGTACATGTGCCTGGCGAAGAGGGCATCCGGCTCAAGTCGTCCCGCCTGCACCAATTTCATCAGGAAGATCCGACCACGCGGCGAGTCCATCTCAACCCCAAGTTCCCGGTACGTCGGGCAGCTTGTGAGGCACATCCCACACTGGACGCAAGCATTGAGCTTGTCACGGTCCAGCAACATGACCCCCCTCGTCAACGGCTTCTCTGTCACGGTTGCGCCTACGGCAGCATCACGCCTTTTGGATCGAACGACCGCTGGATCGTAGTAAGCGCCTCTGCAAGCCGAGAGGGGATCGCCTCGGCTTCTCCCAGGGCATGACGGGCTGGTCCATAGATGCCGAGTAGTGTTCCACCGACCCCTTGCAGGCGTCGTAACACCGTTCGAGTCCGTGTCAGCGCCCCATCCTCTTCTGGCCCCCTTGCCGGGTCGGTCCCCGCGAACAGGTGCAGCACCCCGGTGCCAGCATGGGCAAAGCAGCACAGACACCCCGACCCCTGGCCGCATGGCACCGTCGGAGACGTATCTGGCGCCCATGCCGCCAGGAACTGCTCCGGGGCGACGGCGACCTTGGCCATGGCCCAGATGGGATGAGCTGCCATCAGGCGAATGAGCAGTCTCCGCCTGAGCTCCAAAGCTTGGGTTCCCGTATTCGGATCACTGAGTGTTACAACCACGGCTCCCCCTTGTTGCGCGCAGAGTCGCTCGATCTGGGCCCGCTGCCCTACAACTGAGGCCTCAACCCCGTCCAGCTCGAACAGGAGCAGGCTCTCCGCCACGCCTACAGACCGGCGTGCAATGCCGAGGGATGCCCACGCGTCACGATCGACCTCGAGGCAGCGGCCATCCAGCAGTTCCATGGCTGCCGGTGTCATCCCGTTCTTCATGACCGCCAGGGCAGCCGAGACCCCGGCCGAGCTACTCAAAAAGGCGCAAAGAACGATCTCACGGTATTGTGGCTTAGGCAGCAGCCTCAGGATCGCGCTGGTCACCAGGCCAAAGCGCGCGCCTGATCCGATCAGGAAGCGAGTCATGTCGTAACCGGCCACGCTCTTCTGCGTGTTGGCGCCGGTGCGTATCCGCTCGCCGCTTGGCAGCACGACCTCGAGCCCCATGACAAAGTCCCGGGTCCCGCCGTACTTCAACTGGTGTGGTCCGGCGGCAGCGCAGGCGATGTTCCCCCCGATGGTGGAGGTTTCAAGGCTGGTAGGGTCCGGCGGATAGAACAACCCCTCCCCAGCCACGGCGGTCCGGACTGCGGCCGTCACCACTCCCGCCTCCACTCGGGCCAGGAGGTTGTCCTTCTCGATCGATCGAATCCGGTTCATTCGTGACAGGTCGAGCAGGATGTCCGGAGCCGTCTCCTCGTCCGGGAGAAGCTGTCCCCACGTCCTGCCGCCCCAGACGGCAACCTTGGTCCCCTTCGACTGGGCTGATCTCAGCAGTTCCGCGATCTCGTCCGCTGTTGTCGGCTGAATGACCTTATACATCAACCACGCACCTTGCACCCCCGCTTTCGCGGGGGCAGGCCTCGCACGTAGGACAGCCACGAGGGCTGCCCCTACCATGTTACGTCAACCGCTGATCCCGTTGGATCGCGTCCGCCCCAGGCTCCATGAAGATCTTATACGGATTCATCAACATTCCAGGATTGAGAGCATCCCGTACCTTCCGCATGGCGGTCACTCCTACCTCCCCGGTCTCCCAGGCCAGGTATTTGACCTTGGTGAGGCCAATCCCATGTTCGCCGCTCACCGACCCCCCAAGCCGGAGCACCAGCCGGAACAGCTCGGAGACCGCCGCCTCTGCCTGTCGCTTCTGCTCCGGATCATTGTCCAAGAGGAAGCTGGTGTGGAGATTGCCGTCCCCGGCATGGCCATAATTCACAACTCTCAGGTGATGCCGCTGCCCGAGTTCTTCGATGAGCTGCAGCGCCTCCGCAAGCCTCCCTCTCGGTACGACGATATCCTCGTTGATCTTGATGTCGGCCGAACGGGAGACCGAGGGGCTCAGCATACTCCGCGCCTGCCAGAGTAGCTCCGCCTCCTGGACGGATCGCGCAATCTGAAGCCTGCTCACCCCTACCTTGTGGCAGATCGCTTCGATCTGAGCGCTCTCCTCCTCAACCCCCTGCGGGTCCCCGTCCACCTCAATGAGCAGGAGGGCGGCAGCCTCCCGGTCGAGACCCACCTTGTACACGTCATCCACCAGCCGCATCGCGAAGCCGTCCATAAACTCAAGCTTTGCCGGAACGAGACCGGCCGAGAAGATCTCGCAGACGGCTTCTCCCACCTGGCTGATCGTGCGCATGGTGGCAGCCACCGATCTTGTCGCTGCCGGAATCGGGAGCAGCTTCAGGTAGGCCTTGGTCACGATCCCCAGGGTGCCTTCAGAGCCAACCACGAGACCAATGAGCGCCGACTCTGGCCATCGCAAGGAGCCATAGGGACCGGTATCCACTATACGGCCGTCCGGGAAGACCACCTCGAGCCCCCGGACGAAGTCTTTGGTTACACCGTATTTCAGGCACCGTGGACCGCCAGCGCACTCGGCGATGTTGCCACCAATCGTGGAAACGCGAAAGCTGCTGGGATCTGGTGGGAAGTAGAGGGCATACGGCTCCACGGCTGCCTGTAGATCCCCATTGACCACCCCTGGCTCAACCACGGCCAAGCGGCTGCCCGGGTCAATCTCCAAGATTCGGTTCATCAGGGTGAGTGAGAGCACGATCCCGCCGGATACGGGGAGTGGCCCCCCCGTCGCACAGGTCGCTGCCCCTCGAGGGACGACCGGCACCCCCTCTTCGAGCGCAGCGCGAACCACATCGGCAACCTGCCTGGCGGAGAAGGGCTCCACCACCAGGTCTGGGAGAAAGCTCATGCGCGTAGCATCATAGGAATAGCAATAGAGCTCTCCGGGCTCGGAGAGCACCTTCCCGCCAACAACAATCCCCCGGATTTTTTGCTTGAAGGACGGACTGAGCTTCATGAACGATCGATCGGCAATCGCCCGACACCTGCTCGCCACTGCCGGCAAGTCGGCAAAACCAAGTGAGTCGTCAAGGTTTTTGCCTAACGAGGGCGGACAAATCAAAGGGTTGCAAGCGTCTTCGCCAAAGTCGAATGTGATCCGGGATAGGGCGAGGTCAGATCGCGGAAACGCTGATCTCAAGCGGACAGAGCATAGAAAACGCCGGCGACGAACTGGCCAGAGACTGGCGCCTCAGAATGTTCTGCTGCCCTCTCTGTGAACCGTGAACCGTTAACGCTCAAAACCTTCCTCACTTGACCTGGCTCAGCCGCTCCTTCGCCCACCTCGCCTCCTGCGACCCTGGGAACTGCTTGAGCAGATTGTCGAGAACCGTTCGCGCCCTGGACTTGTCCCCCATCTCGAGGTAAGCAAACCCCTGTTTGAGCATGGCGCTCGCTACCTTTGGATTATCCGGATACTGCTTGACGAGAAGCGCAAGTTCCTTGATCGCCTGGTCATAGTTTTTCTGGCTGTAATACGACTCGCCGAGCCAGTACCGGGCATTCGGCAGGAGGCTGGAATCGGGGTAGAGCTCGATGTGACTTCGGAAGCCGTTGATCGCTAATTCATAATGGCCTTTCGCATAATCGTTCAGGGCATTCCTGTACAGATCATCGGCGCTCTGCACGCTGGTCATCGGTTGAGGAGCCGGGGTCTGGGGCGGAGGCACCTCCGCCATCCGAGCGGCAGGTGTTGGGGCCGTAACCCCTTGAGCCGGGGCCTGGGTGGCCTGCGCAGGCGGAACAAGGGGGGCCGCCATGATCGGGGTAACCGCAGGGGACAGGGGCTGCGTCCCGGCGCGAGGCGAGCCGGCAGGGCCAGCGATCGGCTTCCCCTTAGTTGTTTTTCTGGCTTCGGTCAGGGCAAGCTGTGCGGTTGTGTTGACCTGCTCAATAGCAGCGTTCGTCTGTTGGGCCATTTGTTGGAGCGCGGCCGTCACTTGTTTTGGGGTCTGTTGGGAGGCAGCCACCGCCTGCTGGGCTACGGCGGTCGCCTCCTGTGAAGCAACAACGGCCTGGCTGACCTGCTTGTCGAACCCGTTCACTCGTCGTCCGAGCTGATCGAGCTGACGCCCAAACTCATCAACTCGCCTGTTCATCTCCGTGATGCCATGGCCAATCCCCTCGGTCTGTCCCTGAGCCAGGTGTACCCCGGTTGTCAACTCGTCCAGTTTGACGGTGAGAGACGCCTGAGACTGAAGGAACCCCTGTCGTTCCTGCCGTTCCTGGGCTACCTTCGCCGATTGGCTCCTGAGATCCGCATCCAACTTCCCCAGCTTCTCTTCCAGAGCCGCCCGCGCGCGCTCACTTTTTTCCAGGCGATCCTCGGCCTTCCTGAGGCGCTCCTCGATGAACACCCTGGTCCCTTCACCGGTCCGGGAGACGGCTGCCACCTCGCTCCTCATTGAGTCCACATCCCGCTGAACCATGCGCATGGGCAGGTCCCCCTCGCACCCCATAGTCCAGGCGCTGAAGACCAGCGCAGCCGCTAGCGGAGGATGAAGTCTCATCCCCTTCTCTCCGGCATCGGCCACTGCGTGCGTCTCCTCATTTCGCGCTGAGGGCAAAATGGGCCCGTCGATTCAACTGCCAGGCGGATTCGTCGTGCCCTGGAGCAAATGGGCGCTCCTTCCCGAAACTGATGGTGCTGATTCGATTCGCCTCGGCCCCGGCAGCCATTAAGTAATCGCGCGTTGCCCTAGCCCGCCGGTCGCCAAGCGCAAGGTTGTACTCGCTGGAGCCGCGCTCGTCGGCGTGACCTTCGATGGTTACCTTAGCTGCAGGGTTTTTCCTGAGCCATTCAACATTCTCGTTCAACAGCTTCTTCGAGTCATCTCGAATGGCAGACTGATCGAAGTCGAAATAGATGTCTTTCAATGCCAGCCCTGGCGCCTTGACCTCAGCTGCGGTTTCCGGCCTCACCTCCGCCTCAGCGATCTTGGCCTCCGGGACCGCACCGGTCTCGGCGGTCGGCTTGGCTTCCGGCGACTGGGCCGTTACCTCAGTGGGGGACTTCTCTTCTGGAGCGGCGACTTTTGGCGCCGGCGGCGGCACACCGACCTCGCCTTGCGGCGCAATCGGCCTCGGAACAGTCTCTACAACCTCTGGCCGTTTCGGACAGCCGGTCAGGAACAATACCATAAGAGCTAATGTGATGGTAGAACCGACCCATGTTCGCTGCATCCATCTCATCTCGAAGTCCTCCTTTTGTTCTCGCCAACGATCCCTTCTACACCATCCCACCTATGTTCCGGTGACGCCTTCACGATGTCCTCTGAAAGGAACTGCTCATCCTCGCCTACGGAGACCAGTCGGCGAGGTAATTTTCCTTTCCATCCTTGGTCAATTGACGCTGATTCGATCCATCGGCCTTCATAATGTAAAGATGCCGATGGCTATTCCGCGTCGAGGTGAACAGAATATGCCGACCGTCAGCCGACCACGACGGCTCCTCGTTATTGCGCGAGTTCGAAGTCAACTGGACCAGCCCAGTACCGTCGGGATTGATCAGGAAGATGTCGAAGCTTCCACGCGGTCTGCCCACGAAGGCAATCTTGTCCCCGCGCGGGGACCATCGAGGCGACACGCTATAGTCTCCGACCCCGAAGGTCAGACGCCGGATATTGGTCCCCTCGATATCCATCAGGTAGATCTGGGGTGTGCCGCCCCGATCCGAATTAAACACGATCTGCCGCCCGTTAGGAGCGAAGGATGGGGAGATATCGATGTGCGGCCCCTGCGTCAGTTGACGAAGGCCAGTCCCATCTGGTCGGATGAGAAAGAGGTTGGTGCCCATCCCGCTGCTCATCGAGAAGGCGAGCCGCTCTCCATCCGGAGACCAAGCTGGGGCAACGTTGAGTCCAGGACTGGACGAGATCTTCTGGCGCCGCCCGGTCTCCAGATCGATCACGAACAGGTCCGGATTCTGATCACGATAGGAGGTGTAGGCGATCTTCTTGCCATCAGGAGACCACCGCGGGGACAGGTTGATGGAGTGATTACCGGTGATAAGGAGGGGATTATATGCGTCATAGTCCATGACGAAGATCTCTTTAGTGCCATTCACGGAGGAGACATACGCGATCCGCGAGGAGGCGATCCCCTTTTCTCCCGTCAGCCGGAAGACGACCTCGTCTGCCAGACGATGCACCATCGTCCGCAAGGTCCGAGGATCCCCAACGTATCGCTTCCCAGAAAGCATCTCGCCCTTCGTCACTTCAAAGAGATGACCTTCCAAGACAAGCTCGCTACCGCGAGACGAAAGCTTTCCAACCACCACGGCTTGGACCTTCAGGGAGTTCAGCGCCGGCAACAACCCCTTCTCCTGCCCAAACTCGACCTGGGTGGCCTCGATTGGGAGGAACGACGGATCAATGACATCGAAGATCCCCACGCTCTTCAGGTCATCGGTCAGGATGGCGCCCGCCTGTGTACCGAAGTCATCCGCCTTGGTGCCGGCCTTCATCGGCGGGAAGCCTACGACCGCGATGGCAATCTTCTGCGCCTCCTTTCGAACAATGTCTACGGTATATTTTTCCTCTGCGGAGAGGACCGGAAGCGGGAGCATCGCCACAATAAATAGACCGAGGACAAAGAGCACGCTACCGAAGCGCACACAACGGTACGATCGCATCAGCTCTTCTCTCCCACAAATGTGAAGCGCAGCTCAAGCGAGAGCGCCTCGGCCTTAAACAGTGGAGGCAGCGGTGGCAGCGGGCTCGAGAGGCCGACCGCGCGAACGGCCGAGTCGTCAAGCAGGCGGTCTCCCGAGGACGACCCGACAGCCAGGTCGCGAACCTGCCCGGAACGAAAGATCCTCAGGGAGAGACTCACGCTGGCCGTCGTACCAGGGCTCATCTTTGGCGGCGTCCAGTTACCAGTGATTTTATCTTGGATCAGGACGAAGTAATAGGCCAACGCCGGATCAGTGTTCCCCACCGTTACCCCGGTTTCCGTGGCTACACCGAGATCCTGGCCCGCTCCCGCTCTTGCAAGATCCACGACCGGTGGCGTGATCACAGGCTGGGAGATGGCAGGGGTAGAAGCCACCTGTGGGGCAACGATCTTCGGGGGAGCAGGTGGTGCTGCCACTTCAGGTGCAACAGGCTGGCGCTCGGATGGCCGGTGCCTACCTGGCAGGGTCATCTCCTCGGTCCGCGTTGGGGCGGCGTGGAGTCGGACCGCCGCCCCCGAAATACTCGGCTTGGGCAGCGATGGTAGCGTAAGAACATCCCGCGGCTGAGCGGCGGCTTTCGCCGTTGCGGTCGCGACCTTCTGCCCTACCCGGAGAGGAGAATCCGGCTTCTGCTTGCTGTCTGTCTCCTTTGGAGACACGAGCGTCACTTCGTAGCTGACCGGCACCTTGAATGGCTTACCGTGAAGCCACTGTGGGGCATACAACACCGCAAGCGCCAGAAGTCCATGGAGCAAAAACGAGAGACCACACGAGGATGACACTTCCGGCAAAGGGAGGCGCCGCCCGATCGCTCCCACCGCCACGCTACCGTCCCTTCGCCACAGGAGGAATCGGCTCGGTCACCATCCCCAACCGTTCAATGCCGGCCTTCTTCACCGCATCCATGACCTTCACGACAACGCCGTAGGCCACCCCTTCATCCGCCCGAAGGAACACGGCAGCCTTTGCATTGCGCTGTCGAAGCCCGACAAGGATCCTCTCCAGCCGGGCAAGGGTGATGGGCTGATCATCCAGGTAGACGGCCTTCTCCTTGGTGACCGTCAGCATCAGCCGCTCCTCGGGCCCGACATTCTTGGCCTCGGTCTTCGGCACCTTGACATCGATCCCCCTGAGCATCATCGGCGCCGTGATGAGGAAGATGACGAGGAGGACCAAGACCACATCGACAAACGGCGTGACGTTGATCTCAGAGAGCGCGCTGCCCCCTGGTCGCTCACCCGAACCTGTGCCCGATGAGACCATCGCCGTCAGCGGCTCCTTCCCAGAATCCGTTCGGCCAAGGTGAGAAACTCCAGGCCGAACATCTCCATCTCCGTTGCCTGCCTTCTGACCCGATTCAAGAAGTAGTTATAGGCGATCACCGCAGGGATGGCCGCCCCCAGTCCAGCCGCCGTAGTGATCAGGGCTTCTGCGACCCCAGGCGCCACAGCACCCAAGTTCGCGGAACCCGCCTGACCAATACTTGCAAAGGCATCCATGATCCCCCATACCGTCCCAAAGAGACCGACGAACGGCGCTACGTTGCCTGTCGTAGCCAGGAAGATCAGATTGCGCTCCTGTTGCGCAACCTCCTTCATGCTCGCATGGCGGAGGGTCCGGCTGATGAGCTCGAGTGGCTCCTTGTGAACGGGCATTTCGGCTACCGTTGCCCTTAACTCATTGGCGGCCGGCCATTGATTGGCTGGACCTTGGCTGCCTTTCACCAACTGGCTGAGCTCTCGGTACCCTTCCTGAAACACACTCACAATGGGGCTTTTCGCAAATCGCTTCGATTCTTCAAAGACGGTCGTGAGGTTCTTGGCTGATCGAAAGATATGGAGGAACTGAACCGATTCTCGTTGGCCTCGCCGGAACACTCCGAACTTCATAAAGATCAGCGTCCAACTCATCAAAGAAAAGCCCAGCAGGATGAGCAGCACCGCCTTCGCAACCAGCCCTGCCTGTACAACGAGGCTTACGGCATTCATCTCATGGTCCTTAAGTTGTGCTTATACCACCACCATGTATCATGGTCAAGATCATTCAACCGGCGCTTTCCGTACCCACCCACTCCTCCCGAGGCGCTTACCGGGTTTCCCGCTGAACCTCCTCCGGCAGGCTCGAGGTGTAGGAGTACGACTTGACGACCCCCCGTTCGGTGAATTTGACATGCAACTCCTTGGAGAGGGCCCGGCTCATGCCGCCCGCCCTCACATAGACCCACGTCCAGGTCTGATCCCCGTCCTCGATTCCGACCTGGCTCGGGGAGCCAAAGATCTGGAGCAACCCAGCCCGCGTGGTCACCCCGTTCTTGATCATCTCGGAAGTTGGCGTCCGGAACTCCTCTCCCACCGAGATACATCCGGCGAGCAGCAGGATGAAGCATCCAAGGCTCAAGATACGACGATGCGATTTGCGCATCTTTCTCTCCTCTTCTGGCAGGGTTAACAGCAGGTGACAGGCAGATTCGCACTGCACGGTCTGTTATTCGGACACCCCATTATCCAGAACGTTCGACGATCCCTCAAGGAAAATTCGGATAAGAGCGTCACTCGCTCTTTCGTAATCGAAGCCGCCTGCACCTCACGGCGACACTGATCCGGGAGTTCGCCACACCCTTCATGCAGCAGGTCTCGAATAATGGCGGTCTTAAATCTGTGCGCCGGGGCGCTGCTCCAGCGAGAGGCGCGAGGGGTCTTCACCAAACCAGCCCGCACCGGATTGAGGTCCCCGACCCGAGCCGCCGATGAACCCTCCCGTACGAGCCGCGCCGGTTCTTCGTAGGGCGAGTTAATGATGAGCTGGGTAGGCCGGAGGCGGTCATCGCGTCATACCGTTATGGGATCTCGGACTCATCGACCTTCTTCCGATATTTCACGCGTACATGAGACGTCCCTTGGGCTGAGGAATAGGTCGCCCAATCGCCTTGGCCGTTTCAACCCACTCCCGGATAGCCGTCTGCGCGTTGGCTACAGCTTCTTCGTAGGTAGCACCGTCGGCCATGCAGCCAGGCAGTTCCGGTACTTCGACTACGAAGGCATCGTCCTCCTTGCTCCAGTAGATAACCAGTTCGTACTTGCTCATGTCAGCCCTCCGTCATGTGATAACGCAGCAAGATCTGTCGGACCTGTTTCATCTGATACGGCTTCCCCTTGGCGCCGCGTGGCTGTAAGTTGATGATTTCCGTCACTCCTTCCTTATAGAAGATACGGTGGTTCCCTGGCCCCTGGCGCTCGGAGAACCCGAGATGTCGCAGCATCGTACAGACTGCCTCAAAATCCAGGTTCGTGTCCGCCGAGCCCAGCAGGAGCTGTCCCCGCGTTTTCTTCCAGTTGCTCATGTGAGATCGAGAATCTTCAGGCTTTCGATGCCCCGGTCGTCCACGATCTTGACGGCGATGCGCCGGTAGCCGCCGTGCCGGTCGTCTCAATCCTTATTGGTTAGCCCGACGGTACAGTCAGTCCGCATCAAAGTAGTCATCATCGACCTTGGGCAAGCGGAGAACCCGATAGTGGGAGACGCCTACACCGTGCTCGATCATCAACGACGTGAGTCGAGTACCGTCGATAAGGACGATACTTTCTGCAACCTGGTTCGCAAACTCTCGCGTGTCGCGGGTGAAGCTCGAGGTGGTGATGAAGACGCCTTTCCTTGCACGCCGCCCTGCGAGCGCTCCATAGAACGCCTGGACCTCTGGTCGACCGACAGATCCCTGCCAGCGTTTCGCCTGAACGTACACCCTCTCAAACCCGAGCTTGTCCAGCGAAATAACGCCGTCGATCCCGCCGTCTCCAGACTGGCCCACCCGTTCGAGATCTTCCTCGCTCGCACCGTAACCTAAGGCGTGCAACAAGTCGAGCACCAGCCCTTCGAAGAACACGGGCGGTGCTTGGGCGATCCTTTCAAGCAGCTCCTGAGCGACCGCACGACGAATCTCCTCCAGTGCGCCATCGATTCGCTCGTCGGGGGTCTGCTGCGCTGCAGCGTCGACGGCACCAGCCACGCCACCGCCGACGAAATCTTGCCCTTGAGCCTCACTCCGGCCTTCGCGAATAACTCGCCGGCCGGTCTCCTCGTCGAATCCGTCTGGATAGCGCGCGAGCAACTCCCGACCCCGGTCCGCGATGCGCCAGATTCCAGGCGTTGGATTGTCCACGTATCCTGCGGCCTTGAGCATGCTAAGCGCCCAGCCGCTTCGATGCCGGTATCGAAGGTGTGGGAGATTTGCGAGTCGCTCCGTGCGTTGCACCTCACTAAGACCCAGCAGATCCGGTATGGCTTCGTGGATGTTCTGTCGACAATCGCCGTCTGGATGCCGAGCCAAGTGACGCAAAACCGCATGATGGAAGACCGCTTGAGGCGGCAGCGTTGAGTTAGTGGCGACCCTTGTCATTCGTCCCCCTGGGGCACTTCGTGCTCGGGCTAACAGAGCCGCGAACTGACCGGCCGCCAGGCGAGCGTGCTCGCCTGAGCGAGTCCGGTCCGGCGAGCAGTTGGCCGCCGCGGGCGGCCAACTGCGAGCGGAGCGCGCGGCTCTGTTAGGTGGCATTGCTGGTAGCCTGCTGCTCAAGCGGCCACAATCCTAGAGTGGCGATTATGCCTGCCTGCTCCGCGTGCTTTTCCAGAAACGACTCATAGAGTCGGCCATGGGTCTCTCTAAACGAATCATATCCAACGTCAATAGCTTCTTGGTCGACGATCAGCGCTGCTAGAAGCTCGGAAAGCGACTTCTCAAGAACCATCAACAAGTGTACGAAGGCGAGAAGGTGAGTCTCATGATCAAGTGCCGCGTCAAAGAAGTGAACGTGCAACTCGACGATTCGATCCGGTCGTTCTCGCACGTCAGCATGCCGACAATAGTAATTGGGATTCGCATGCATGAAATCATCGTTGATTTGGCTCAGAACAGACTGGAATCGGTCCGAACGTGGAAGGCTTCGCGAGCGCAGGCGTTTCCCGGAGTACTCACGTTTATAGCTTTCTCGATTCTGCTTCCGGTTCTCCCAGACCTTGGCGGCGGCCGGATCATCTGTCCACTTCCCAACGATGAGGGCAGACTCCAGGCAGGGTCTGAGTAGAACCCACGCCTCGAAGGACTGGTGACTGCCTAAGGCCCAGAAGGCGTTCATCGCTTGGCGTTGCATCAAGAGGAAAAACGGAATCAGACTCACGTGGCTCTTCCCGTTACGATCGCGCCCCTTCGAAAGCACATATCCCAATCGATAGAAATTATTATCAATCTGAAAGTAAACGCGGAATGACCACGAATGCTTCAGCAGGAAAACATTGCGGTTGTACGATCGAGCAGATTCATAATCCAGAACGGTATTTTTTCCGTTGGCCATCAGGCGCTCCGTAAGAATGGTACAGTCGTTCCGTCTAGAGATGCCACCGGACCATTGAGTAGATTGGTCACCCTATTCCCGCGTCCCTCAACGCCTCTCTCGACCACATCCCCGTCGATCCGCTGGAATGTGGACTCCTCTGCCGCCACGGTTGAACACATGCGTGAAGAGCATCGTCGTACTGACATCCCGATGTCCCGACAGCGCGTGAACCGTCCGAATATCATCGCCTTCCTCTAGCAGGTGGGTGGTGAAGCAGTGGCGGAGGGTAGAACAGGGTTGTGGTTAGCCCACGCCCCCGTGATATGAGAGCCATGCGTGGCAAAACTTCACACTAAGGACGACGATTGAAGATGATGCAATACACGCCAGAGTTACCAACCGAATCTTGACATGGAAACACTTCTGTCCTGTCCATGATGTCATCGCTGCCAAGCTTCACGAACTGTTTTCGAATCGTTGCCTCAAGAAATGCTTTATCATCAAAGTCTCCTTGAGTCACCGCTGTCCTTGAGATCAAGTCCCAAGCAATATTGTACCCTTGAGAGCGCTGGTGCTGAACGATTTGTTCCATCAATTTGTGTGAGTCACCCAGGGGTCGACGAGTAAGGATCAGCACACCCTTCACTTTCCTTGGCGCGGGACCGTCTGCCGTTGCCTCTTCGGACTCGTCATTATCCTCCAGCGCTGCCATTGGTTTCGTGCTGAATATTTTACGCAGGAACTTCATTGTCGCTTCTCCTTTAAGTGAAATGGTCTCGAAGCCACTGATCGCCGTGACCAGTACTTGGCGGTCTGCGTCTCCGATGTTCTCGGTTTCCAGTTCAGAGTTTCTTTTGTCGTAATTCCTCTCAGCAGCGGCATTATGGCAGTGCTCGCGCAGGCCGTCCTTAATCAAGTCGGTAAGCAGTTTCTCCACTGACTCGATCGAGCCTGTCTCCAGAGTCTTGTCCCCCACCGGAAGCGCCGCACCGAGGTTGCGTCCCGCCGGTTTCAATCAAGATTACTGTGGACATGAATCGCTTCATGACGACGCCTTCTGTTCACTTGCGTGAATCTGTACGTCGTGACCGCCGCCAGCGCTATGGGCGCGGCACCGAGCGCTATGAACACAGCATCCCCCGGAAGGCGCAGCCATTCGAGACGGCGCACGAACGGTTGGTTCACAAACTCTGCGCCGCGTGCGTGCCAGTAGCCGTTGGTCAACACGTCCCACAGTTGCAAGATACCTCCGGGGAGGAGGTTCAGCATCACCATCAGCGCCAGGCCGATATTCAGTCCCCAGAACGACACGCGCACGAGTTTCTCCACGCGCTGCCACTGCTGGTCATCCAGCACCTGCCGGAACGCACTCACCATCAACGCAAACGCCAGCATCCCGAACACCCCCATCATCGCCGTATGCCCGTGGTTCGTTGTCAGGATCGTGCCGACCTCGTAGAAACTGATGACCGGCAGGTTGATGAGGAAACCAAACACACCTGCGCCGACGAAATTCCAGAAGCCGACCGCCATCAAGAAGTAGACCGTCCACTTATGCGGCAACGACACCGGCAGTTCACACACGCCACACTGGCTCTCGGTTAGCTTGATGAAATCCCACGCATCCAGTGTCAGCAACGTCAGCGGTACGACCTCCATGGCCGAGAATACGGCCGACAGGGCCATAGTCATAGTCGTCTGACCAGTCCAGTACCAATGATGTCCGGTGCCGATGATGCCGCTACCGAGGTACAGGATCGCGTCAAGATATATGACTCGCTCCACGTTCGCGTGTGACATGACGCCCAACTGGAAGAAGATCAGCGCCACCATCACCGTCACGAATAACTCCAGAAATCCTTCGACCCAGAGGTGGACGATCCAGAACCGCCAGTTGTCCACGACCGACAAGTGGGTTGTGCTGCCGAAAAACATCGCCGGCAGGTAGAAGAGCGGGAGAGCGAGGGCAGCATAGAGAAATAGCGATGCGATTTGGCGCTGTTTCGGGTTCTGCCGCGCCGGCGCCACGGCGCGCGCCAACAACACCAGCCACAGCACCAGCCCGACAACCAGCATGACCTGCCACGCCCGCCCTAAATCCAGATACTCCCAACCTTGATGCCCTAGCCAGAACCACAGCAGGCCGAGCATCTGATTCACCCCCAGCCACTCGCCCAACAAGCTGCCGGCCACAACCAGCAGCAGAGCGACAAACAACAGATTAATGCCCCGAACCTGCCCGCGCGGCTCGCTGCCGCCCAGCCCCGAGGCCAAGAATAGTCCGCCCGCAATGTACGCTGTCACAATCCAGAAAATCGCCAACTGCAAATGCCAGGTCCGCATGATGTGGCTCGGCGCGACTTGTGACAGGTCTACGCCGTAGAACTTGCCGGGATCAGCCCGGTAATGCGCGACCGCAGCGCCGACCATCACCTGCGCGAAAAACAACAACGCCACCATCACAAAGAACTTGATCGTCGCCCGCTGACTTTCCGTGGCCACGCCCGCCAACATCAGGGGGTGCACGTGCCCACTCCGGCCCTTCCAGCCGAGGAAATCAAACCTGCCGAACGCGACCAGCACCCCCGCGATCCCCGCCAACAGTGCGATCAAACTCAGCGCGCTCCACAGAATCGCGTCAGCGGTAAGCGTATTCCCGGCCAGCGGTTCGTACGGAAAGTTGTTCGTGTACGAGTAGAGCTTACCGGGCCGATTGGCGACGGACGCCCATGCCGTCCACGCGAAAAAGGCGGTAAGATGCCGCAACTCCGCCGGGTCAGTGATGTACTTGGCCGGCAACCCTGCGTTGCCAGTTGGCTCAACGAAGTACGCCGTCCACCTCGCCACCTGCTTCTCGAACGTGGCTACCTCTGCTTCCGTGAATGTCAATATCCCGGTCTGTGGGTCGTAGTGATTCTGCTTCAACGCCGGCCCTGCTGCCACCGCCAACGCGTGCAAATACTCCGCCGAAAAATCCGGTCCAAGATACGCCCCGTGTCCCCAGACGGAACCGTTTTCCATCAGGCCGTACTTCAAGAACACTTCCTGTCCGTCTCGGATGTCTTTAGCTGTCAGGACGGTCACGCCGCCCGGGCCATTCACCTTGTCCGGAATTGGCGGCGCGAAATGATAGGTACGCACCGCCAGCCAAATCAAGACAGTCAATCCAAACACCATCGTGATAACGAGCGAGTATCGCCACCAAGGGGAAAGATCCCCGGGGGTTGCCTTCATGAATTGCTCCTTTGGCCCATATCACTGTCTTCCAGAAGCGGCGCGACGTCAATACTGAATCCGGGGCACTGTGTTCGGATCCGATCGTCATTGCTTCTCTGCCCCATATTGCTGTGCCGCATCGCAGGCAGCGCCTGCTGCTGAACCCATCTTCCTCCAGCATCTCAAAATCTAATCGAAGCGCTGCCGTCGTGTCTTTCGAACTCCGTTGATGCCGCTCCTGCCTTTGCCTGGCAGCCAGTCTTCTACCCGAAGCACCGTGGTCTCCAGGAAATAGCACGGCCCCTCAGGTCTCACCTTGCCCTGAAGGGCCGCACGCATTCCCTCAGCCTGCCATTGATCTGCTTGGATGGCGAACCGCCGCCCCTCAGCCTGCATCTAACCTCCGCGCAGGAGGACTCCATGAGATTCGCCCTATGCTAAGTTGACCCTCATGGGGATGTCAAGGGGAAATGAAAATTCCGCTTCCTTTTTCCAGGGGTGGCGATCACAATTGACCGAAACGGCTACAGGCGTTATGAATGATCTATCCCCAGCCGATCACTGGACGGCTGAACACTGATAGCTGACTGCTGAATGAAGCCTTCAGCGATCAGCTTTTAGGTGAAGGAGCAGGTGATGAACTCCTTGCGAGCGTTACTCGATTACGGACAATCGGTATGGTTGGACTATATCCGGCGAGGTCTGATCGCCAGCGGCGAGTTGCAACGCTTGGTAGATGAAGACGGGCTGCGGGGTATCACCTCAAATCCCGCCATCTTCGAGAAGGCCATCACCGGGAGCACCGACTACGCCGAGATCCTTACCCGCCTCGAGCAGCAAAGGGATCTGGACGCCAAGTCGCGCTACGAGCAGGTGGCGATCAGAGATATCCAGGACGCTGCAGACGTGCTGCTCCCTGTCTATGAGCAGACGAAGCGGCGGGACGGCTTCGTGAGCTTGGAGGTCTCACCCTACCTCGCCCACGATACGCAGGCCACGATGGATGAGGCGCGAAGGCTGTGGCGGATGGTTGGACGCCCAAACGTGATGATCAAGGTTCCTGGCACACCTGAAGGTATCCCTGCCATCACGGCGCTCATCAGTGAAGGGATCAACGTCAACGTCACCCTGCTCTTCTCCCAACAGGTCTACGAGCAGGTCGCCGGCGCCTACATTGCGGGGCTGGAAGCGCTCGTCGCGGGGGGTGGCGATCCGAGCGCCGTCTCGAGCGTCGCCAGCTTCTTCATCAGTCGTATCGACTCGGCTATCGATGCTGCCATTACGGTCCGGCTGAAGACGACCGCAGACGCGCGAGAACAGGCAATGCTCCAAAGCCTGTTCGGCAAGGTCGCCATCGCCAACGGGAAGCTGACCTATCAGCGATATAAGGCGATCTTCCGCGGTGAGCGCTGGCAGGCGCTCGCCAAGACAGGCGCGTACACCCAGCGCGTGTTGTGGGCCAGCACGAGCACCAAAAACTCCAATTACCGCGACGTGATCTACGTTGAAGAGCTCATCGGCCCTGATACGGTGAACACGATACCGGCATCGACCGTAGAGGCATTCCGGGATCACGGACGCCCACGTTTTAGCCTTGAAGAGGATATCAAGGGCGCGCACAATACCATGCAGACCCTCGAGCGGGTGGGCATCTCGATGTCGGAGGTCACCGACAGGCTGCTGGACGACGGCGTACAGTTGTTCGCCGAGGCATTTGACAAGCTGCTGCGGACGGTGGGCAAGCGGTGTCAACCGGTCGTGGGCGTCATGGTCAACCGCCAGACCTACGCGCTGCCCGACGATCTCACCGCCTCTGTCAGGGCGTCGCTCGAAGCGTGGCGTGTCGGCGGTAAGGTGCGAAGATTATGGGCGCGCGATGCGACTCTCTGGACGGGAACGGACGAAGGGGTGTGGCTGGGTTGGTTAGGGATCACCGAGGACCAGCAGGCGAGCGGGACCCACCTGCGGACCATCGCTGAAGAGGTGAGGTCCGCGGGGTTCTCACATGCGCTGCTCCTGGGGATGGGGGGCTCAAGTCTCTGTCCCGAGGTGGTGGCCAGGACGTTCGGCAAGCAGGACGGCTACCCTAAACTTCACGTGCTGGACTCGACCGACCCTACTCAGGTCAGGGCCTTTGAAGCACGAGTGGACCTTGCCAACACCATCTTTATCGTGTCCAGCAAGTCAGGCACCACCCTGGAGCCAAACATCTTTACACAATATTTCTTTGAGCGCGTGGGGCAGGTCGTCGGCTTTGAAAAGGCAGGGAGCCGGTTCGTTGCCATTACCGACCCGGGCTCGACGTTACAGCAACTCGCTGAGCGCCTTCGCTTTCGTCACATCTTCTATGGTCTCTCAAGCATCGGCGGCCGCTACTCGGCCCTATCGGATTTCGGCCTGGTGCCGTCGGCGATTATAGGAGTAGACGCGCTGAAGCTGCTGGACCGCGCTGAGGAGATGGCGCACGCCTGCGCTTCGTGCGTCCCGGTTGAGGCGAACCCAGGCGTCGTCCTGGGCACCATCCTGGGTGTCCTCGCCCATGGTGGCCGCGACAAAGTCACCATCATCGCCTCGCCCGGTATTTGGTACTTCGGCGCATGGCTGGAGCAACTCCTTGCCGAATCGACCGGGAAAGCGGGGAAGGGGCTGATCCCTGTCGATCGTGAGTCGGTGGGTCCTCCCGAGGTCTACGGCGTCGATCGCGTGTTCGTCTACCTCAGAATAGCGTCCGCCCCGGATTCTTCGCAGGATGCGGCGCTGGATGGTCTCGAACGGGCCGGTCAGCCTGTGATCCGGATTCCCTTGGCCGATCCCTACGACCTGGGAGCCGAGTTCTTCCGGTGGGAGATTGCGATCGCAGTAGCCGGGTCGATCATCGGCATCAATCCCTTCAATCAGCCTGACGTGGAAGCAAGCAAAGTGGCGACACAACAATTGACGGCGGCATATGAGAAGACAGGCTCAATCCCGTCGGAAGCCCCGATTCTGCAGGAACGCGGCGTCACACTGTTCAGTGACGAACGGAACGCCGCGGCGCTGAAGGAGGCCACGGAAGCCGATCGGTCGCTCGTCGGGTATCTCAGGGCGCACTTGAACCGACTCGGGCCTGGCGATTACTTCGCCCTCCTGGCCTATATCGAAATGAACGAAGCCCATGAAAGCGCGCTTCAAAGGCTGCGTCACGCAGTCCGCGACAAGAAGCGGGTAGCGACGTGCCTGGGTTTTGGCCCGCGCTTCTTGCACTCAACCGGCCAGGCCTACAAGGGCGGACCGAACACCGGCGTCTTTCTGCAGATCACCTGCGACGACCCGCTCGATCTGCCGGTACCGGGCCGCACATACACCTTTGGCGTGGTCAAGGCCGCCCAGGCGCGCGGCGACTTCCAGGTCTTGGCGGAGCGCAGTCGCCGGGTATTACGGGTTCATCTGGGTCCAGATGTGGAGGCCGGCTTGGCGACGCTGCATACGGCACTGCAACAAGCATTACGCTAGACCGCTGACCGCTTCTTTTCATGAGAGGAGCACACACGATGCAACTCGGGATAATCGGTCTGGGCAGGATGGGTGCCAACATAGTCCGCCGCCTGCTGCGCGGTGGGCATCAGTGCGTCGTGTTCGACGCGAATCCCGACCGCGTGAAGGTATTGACGCAAGAAGGCGCTACGGGCGCCTCGTCGCTTGACGAGTGTGTGTGCGCCCTCACCAGGCCACGGGCGGCGTGGGTGATGGTGCCGGCAGGGGAGCTGACGGAGCAGATCGTCATGGCCCTCTCGCAACGGATGGAAGCGGACGACATCATCATTGACGGTGGCAACTCCTACTACAAGGATGACGTGCGCCGCGCGAAGGCACTGAAGAAGCGAGAGATCCAGTACGTGGATGTGGGCACCAGTGGCGGGATCTGGGGGCTGGAGCGCGGCTACTGCATGACGATCGGCGGGGAAGCGCAAGCTGTCACGCGGTTGGAGCCGATCTTTAAGACCCTCGCGCCAGGACGAGGCGACATCCCGCGCACCCCCGGCCGCGAGAAGTTGAACGGCACGGCGGAGGAGGGCTACCTGCACTGCGGCCCGGCGGGCGCCGGCCATTTCGTCAAGATGGTTCACAACGGCATTGAGTACGGCCTGATGCAAGCCTATGCGGAGGGCTTCGACATCCTGCGCAATGCGGTCTCAAAGGACCTCCCTGAGGAGTCCCGCTATGACTTCAACGTGGCTGACGTTGCAGAAGTATGGCGGCGCGGCAGCGTCGTTTCATCGTGGTTACTCGACCTGACGGCGATGGCGCTCGCGGAAGACCCGACGCTGTCGAACTATTCAGGGTTCGTCCAGGATTCCGGTGAGGGACGCTGGACGATCATGGCGGCCATTGAGGAGGCGGTACCGGCCGATGTGCTCTCGGCGTCGCTGTACGCGCGCTTCCGGTCCCGGCAGGCGCACACATTTGCCGAGAAGCTGCTGTCGGCGATGCGGCAGAAGTTCGGCGGGCATACCGAGCGTCCTTCCGGAGGATAGCGACGATGCAGATCCTGACCGAGGCGATCACTCAACCCTCCCGCTACCAGGTGCCGGAAGGGTGTGCGCTGGTCATCTTCGGCGCATCTGGCGACCTGACCAGGCGCAAGCTCTTGCCCGCCCTCTACGCACTGGCGCACGACGGCCTGCTCCCTGACCGGTTTGCGGTGATCGGGTTCGCGAGACGAGAGAAGGATCATGAAGCGTTCCGCGACGAGATGCGCGGGGCGGTGGAGCAGTTTTCTCGTCTTCACCCGCTCAATGCTGAGGTGTGGGACCGTCTGGCGCGGGGCCTCTACTATGTCGCGGCCTCATTCGAGGACCCTGCCGGATACGAGCGGCTCCGGGTCCTCCTCGCTGATGCGGATCGCCAGCACGGGACCGGCGGCAATCGGCTCTACTATCTGGCCACACCCCCCGCGGCTTACGCTGAAGTTGTGGCCCGCCTGGGGGCCGCCGGACTGGTGAGCAAGGCCTGGGACGGTCCGCACGACACTGATCCTGTGCCAGAGGCTCACGGCTGTTGCCGGATCATCGTCGAAAAGCCGTTCGGGCGGGATCTGGCCACGGCTCTGGCCCTGAATGCCGAGATCCATCGGGTCTTCCACGAGCAGCAGGTGTACCGCATCGACCACTACCTCGGAAAGGAAACCGTCCAGAACATCCTGACCTTCCGCTTCGGCAACAGTATCTTCGAGCCGTTGTGGAACCGGCGGTATGTCGACCACGTCCAGCTCCTCGTTGCGGAGGACCTGGGCGTGGAGGGTCGAGGCAGCTACTACGACACCGCGGGCGCCATGCGGGACATGGTGCAAAACCACATACTGCAGCTCCTGTCGCTGGTGGCCATGGAGCCGCCCGCCACATTCGAGCCCGACGCGGTCCGCGACGAGAAGGTCAAGGTCTTGCGGGCGATCCGTCCCGTCCCGGCAGAGCGCGCCGACGACACAACTGTCCGGGCGCAGTATATCAGCGGCCAGCTTCACGGGAAGAAGATCGCGGCCTATGCCGACAAGCCCGAGGTTGCGGCAGAGACGGCGATGGAGACCTTCGTGGCGCTGCGCCTGGAGATCGATAACTGGCGCTGGGCGGGGGTACCGTTCTATCTGCGGACCGGCAAGGCGCTTCCGAAGCGGGTCACCGAGGTCACCATCCAATACCGGCAGCCACCTCTCCTCTTGTTTCAACAGGCGGCCTATGCGGGCCATGAGAACCAGGACATCGTGGAGCCAAACCGACTCACCCTTCGAATCCAGCCCGACGAGGGGATCTCGCTGCGGGTGGGGCTCAAGCCACCGGGGCCGCAAATCAGCCTGGTGCCGGCCAGACTGGGTTTCTCCTACCGGGAGGCCTTCGGGGTCGATCCCGCGGAGGCCTACGAGCGGCTGCTACTGGACTGCATGCTCGGGGACTCGACGCTGTTCATTCGACGTGATGAGGTCGAGGCTGCATGGGCGCTGGTGACGCCAGTAGTCGAAGCCTGGGCCGCCGCCGGCCGCACCGGCCTGGCGTACTACCCCGCCGGTATCTGGGGCCCAAAAGAAGCCGACTGCTTCATCGAGGCCGACGGCCGGGAGTGGGTCAACCCATAATCGTGTGCCCCAGGCTGTCGTACCGAGGAGATCACAGAAGCAATGGAGAGCGGGAGGACCGTGGGGCATGTAAGCGACCTGCTGGTGGTGGCCGATCAGGCCGCCCTCGCTCAGGAGGCCGCAAAGCGGGTCGTCGCGATCGCCGAGGAGGCGGTGGCCCGCTGTGGCCGCTTTACCGTTGCCCTGGCAGGCGGCTCGACCCCCAAGCGCCTCTACTCGCTCCTGGCGGCGGAGCCGTACTGCACTCGCCTGCCGTGGCGGGAGACTCATCTCTTCTGGGGAGACGAGCGGGCGGTGCCGCCAGAGCACCCGGACTCAAACTTCGGCATGGCTAGGGCTACTCTGCTTAGTCGCGTTCCGATACCCGCGAACCAGGTGCACCGGATGCAGGCCGAGCGGGCAGACCTGGATGCGGCGGCCAGCGAGTACGAAGCCGAGATCGCCAGGACTTTCGCCGCACAGCCACCAGGTGAGCCGCCGATGTTCGACCTGATCCTCTTGGGGTTGGGACCTGATGGCCACACCGCCTCGCTGTTCCCGTATACTCGGGCACTTCGAGAGACCAAGCGGTGGGTGGCGCACAACTACATCCCCAAATTGAAGGCCAATCGCCTGACGCTCACTACACCCATCCTGAACCGGACCGCCACGATGCTGTTCCTCGTATCAGGAGGGGAGAAGGCCGCTGTTCTCCAGGCGGTTCTGGAAGGGCCGCCCGATCCCGAACGACTGCCGGCCCAACTCATCCGGCCAGTGGCGTGCCGGCTGGTGTGGTTGGTCGACCAGGCCGCCGCCAGCCGACTCGGCGAGAAGGTCCCATGATCCTTGCCGGCGACATCGGTGGGACGAAGACCATTATCGGCCTCTTCGAGGAGACGCCGCCTTGCCTGCAAGCCATCCGTGAAGAGACCTTTCTCAGCCAGAGTTACGGGTCGCTGGAGGCGATCCTGGATCAATTCATGGGACCTGGGTCTCGCGCGCCGCTCCGCGTGGCCTGCTTCGGGGTGGCCGGACCGGTGATCGAAGGAAAGAGTAAAGCGACAAACCTCCCCTGGGAATTGGATGAGCGCAGACTGGCGCAAGTCCTTCGCGTTCCGCGAGTGAAGCTCCTGAACGATCTAGAAGCAGCAACCTACGGGATGCTCTACCTCGAGCCGACCGACCTGCATGTGATGCAGCCGGGCCTGCCGCGCAAGGGCACCATCGCCGTCATCGCGGCCGGGACAGGTCTGGGGGAGGCTTTCCTCTACTGGGATGGGGCGCGGTATCACCCAATTGCCACTGAGGGCGGGCACGCCGACTTTGCCCCCCGCAGCGACCTGGAGATCGGCCTGCTCCGCTATCTGCAACGGGAGTGCGACCACGTCAGCTACGAGCGGGTACTGTCCGGACCGGGGCTCTTCAATATCTATCGGTTCCTGCGGGACAGCGGCATAGCCCCCGAGCCGGAATGGCTGCGGACGCGGATCGTGGAGGGCGACCCCGGCGCAGTCATCTCCGAGATCGGGCTGGCAGGGGACGACCCGCTCTGCACTAAAGCGCTCGATCTTTTCGTCTCTATTTACGGAGCAGAGGCGGGAAATCTGGCCCTCAAGGCATTCGCCGTCGGCGGGGTGTACGTCGGGGGAGGGATCGCGCCGAAGATCTTACCCAGGCTTCAAGACGGCACGTTCACTAATGCCTTCTCCGATAAGGGGCGCTTCGCTGAACTGCTTCGGTCAATCGAAGTGAAGGTCGCATTAAACCTACGTGCGCCCCTGATCGGCGCCGCGCACTACGGTCTTATGCTGTTAGGCGGGCGCTCGTAAGCGCCCCACCTCTCTGATCTCCTCACAGAGCGACGGCGGGGGCATAGGCGAGCCGGTAGACTCGCTTGCCGGCGCGTGCCGGCTCCAGCCGCGTGATAGGCCGCGCTTCGCGGCCGGTCATCCGTCTGACCTCATGATAATTACGACTTGGAATAGTTCACCCTTAGCGTAAACTCACCCAGTAGAGTCCAACACTTATCGTTATTCTTGATCAGGCCTTTTTCTTCCGTAGAGCTTGCGAACACGAAGCCAAAATTCGTCTTCGTCCCAGTCGCCCAAGCTTTGACCGCATCGGTCACATCGATGCTGACTACGGAGCCCATAGGCTTCTCAGGGAGACCGTTCTTGTAAGGGTCTCCAGAAATGGTATCTGGCGCCTTCGCGATCTCCACCTCGGGCATCCCATGCCATTCATCTTTCGCAAGTAATAGCTTCACCGCACATAATTCTGGGAATCTTTTGTTTAGTGGCCTCGCACCGTTCTTGATCTTGTAGTTCAAGGTAGCTTTGGTGACCGTCTTTGCTGAAGGCTCGCTCAGCAGATCCACATTGAATTTCACGCCGCCTCGGTAGATGTGATTCTGTATTCGCACACTAAAATCGTCAGCCGTTCGAAAAAAGTGTTCCCAACCCACTACAACACCTTCTGTTCCTTGTTTGTAAAGCGCAATAGTCGCGTCTCCCGCCAATCCGACCCTACCCTCGCCTTGGAATTCAACATGATTGGAACTTCCCAATTTTGTCGGCCCAACAAGAGAGGGTTGACAACCGCTGAGAAACGGCAAAAGAACTAAAACCAAAAACACTCGTAGCCAGAATATTCTCATTTGCATGTTGAATCTCCTTGATTTGCGAGAAGGGTATTAGTAGGAAAGGTTCGTTACGATCCATACTCCAAACCTGGGAGGCGGTCAAGCATTTTGGTGGCATTTTTGGTGGCGTTATAATTTCACTTGTCCGTCTTTGCGAGCGACCTACGGGAGCGTGGCAATCCCACCATAGTTGCACTGAAAGATTGCTTCGTACCCTTCGCTTCGCTCTGGGTCCTCGCACTACCTCATGAGCCTTCTTCGGCGCGCCAATGGGCATGAAAGCCCGCATCCCCTCCCTGACCCTCCCCCCTCGGAGAGGGAGGGGAACAGGTGGGGGGACTTTCGGGGCAACGACGATTCCTATGCCTGGTTTTGGGACGCGGCATCTGATTGACAAGCGAGAGGGGGTCCGATACGCTTGTTGTAACGAGGGTGCCTACTCCCATCGATGAGTAGCCAGTCGATGCGACGCAAGCCTCCGCGCCGTGAGGTAGCACGGAATGGATACGCAGCAGGATATGTCAAGGCGCCAACTGGTGATGGCAGGAGCCGTCGGCGGCTTCATTGGCGCTCTGCTCATGACCGGATTGATGTTCTTCGGGCGATTTACCCTGGGAACCCCGCTGATCCCGGAGATGATGGCGGAACAGCTCTTCGCCCTGATCCCACTGGACCTGTTCTCACTGGGCATCAGACTGTTCGGGTTGAAGGCAAAGTATCTCGCCTTCTGGGGGATGGCGGGCCTCTTCTTGGTCGTCGGCAGTTGCCTCGGCTCGCTCTTCACCTGGCATTTGAGTCGCAGACGGCTGGAGCCCAATGCGCTTGGGGGTCTCGCCTACGGGAGCCTGTTGTGGGCGCTCTTCGGCCTGGTCGGCTCCCCGCTCCCGGGAGGAGGTCTGTTTGGAGCCAACCTCGAAGGCGGTCTGCTGCTGTCCTCCAGCTCCTTGCTGATCCTCTATTGGGTGTATGGCGCGATGCTGGGCCTGCTGTCAGGTCGACTCCTGCGACACTCACGCAACACCCTCACGACGGCCGGCTTGTCTGTTCCCCCACTCGACGTTTCACGGCGAGCCTTCGTCAAGCGACTGCTGACCGGCGTCTTGGCGGCCGGGACTTTCTCGGCTCTTCTGCAGATTCTCGAAAGTCTCACGGCGCGAAGCCGCGCCTTCGCCCAGGATCTATTCCAGCGGATCAAGGGCCTGCCACCCGATGTGACGCCCAATGAGAAATTCTACAAGATCTCGAAGAATGTCTTCGATCCCAAGGTGAGCCTCGTACGCTGGAGCCTGGAGTTGAAGGGCCTCGTGGACAGGCCGATGAAATTGACCTACAACGAGATCAAGGCCTTTCCTATGAAGGAGCAGCATGCGACGTTGGAGTGCATCAGCAACGAGGTCGGTGGCGACCTGATCAGTAACGCCCGCTGGAGAGGGATTCCGTTGGGAGAGTTGTTGGCTAAGGCCGGTGTGAAATCGAGCGCGAAGAAGGTCGTCTTTCGCGCCGCGGACGGCTACTCGACGGCCATCCCGCTGGCGAAGGCGATGCACCCAGATACGCTCCTGGCCATCGAGATGAACGGAGTTCCATTACCTGACGACCATGGCTTCCCCATCCGCCTCATCAATCCGGGGCACTATGGGATGAAGAATCCCAAGTGGATTACCGAGATCGAGCTGACCGAGAAGGATTATAAGGGCTACTGGGAGAGCCGCGGTTGGACCGATGAGGCGAGAGTCAAAACGATGTCTCGAATCGACACCCCCGCTCACGGGTCGAGAGTCCCCACACGTGGGGCAGATGCTGGCGGTATCGCCTTCGCTGGCGACCGGGGCATCCGCCAGATAGAAGTTAGCATTGACGATGGAATCACCTGGCGAAAGGCCATGCTGAAGCCGGCTCTCAGTCCCTACACCTGGGTCCTTTGGGGGCTTGTAGGGGAACCGCCTCCTTCGCCTGCGAACGCAGGGGCAAGGCATGGCTCCTCCCTCACCGTGAAGGTCAGGGCGACCGACGGGAGCGGCAACATCCAAACGGCTCAAGTCACCACAGTCCTGCCTGACGGCGCCTCAGGGTATCACGCGATTCACGTAACATTATTCTGACCGCTTGCCTTATGCGACGATATGCTCTCGCGGTGATGGCCAGGGCGCCGGAACCGGGCCAAGTCAAGACGCGCCTCGTCCCGCCATTAAGCTATGAGAGCGCGGCCGAACTGTACCGGTGCCTCCTGCTGGATAAGCTGCTGCAAGTGGCCGGGCTCCCGAGGATCGATCCATACCTGGCCTACACACCTGTCGAGGCAAGGCAATCGATGCTAGAGCTCTTGCCGGAGGCCTTTACGCTGATTCCGCAAGCCGGTTCAAATCTTGGAGACCGGCTTCACCGGCTCTCAGCGATCCTCCTGGAACGAGGCCACCCGGCAGCCATCCTCATCGACAGCGACAGCCCGACCCTACCCACGCCCTACCTGCTGGATGCGGTCGCGCGACTTCAGAGCGGGACCACAGACCTCGTGCTCGGCCCCGCAGAGGACGGAGGCTATTACCTCATCGGGCTCAAGCGCCCCTGCCGAGCGCTCTTCGATGACATCCCGTGGAGCGGCCCCACAGTCCTCAACGAGACACTCCACCGCGCTGCGACGCAACGATTACAGGTTGCAACGCTCCCGCCCTGGTTCGACGTGGATACGCCAGAGGACCTGACCAGACTTCGGCACGATCTGACGACCGCTGGAACCACCGTGGCTCCACATACGCGGCGCTTCTTGTTCAGTGAGCAGGAAGGCTGAGATTGTCGGTGGGCTCTCGTGACGAGGCTCGACTTACGAAAGCTGTATCAGGACCAGGTTGGCGGCTTCTGACAGGTCGCGTGCCTTGGGGCAGTCCACGTGGTCCCACAGGCCGGCAGGATCGAGCAGGATCGCGCGCATGCCTGCCGCTCTCGACCCCACGACATCGATAGAGTACAGGTCGCCGATGTAGAGGGCCTCGGCGGGACTGATCCCGACTTGGTCCAGCGCGATCTGAAAGATCCTGGGATCAGGCTTTTCAACCCCAACAACACGCGAGTCCAAAACGAACTGAAAGTATTGACGCAACCCTGTCTCCGTCACGAGCTGTTCGACCCACCCGTTCGAATTCGAGATCATGCCGAGGACCAGACCGCGGCCGTACAGCGTGCGGAGTACGGTTTGGGCCTGCGGGTCGGGCTGGTTCCAGAGGTTATGCTCCCGATGGTACTCGGCGATTCGCTCAAGGGCCCGCTCCGTGGCTGCTCCCCATGGAACCCCGACACCCTCGCAGACAAAGCGCATGTACGTCTGGAAGATCTGCGGCGCTTCGGTGGAGTTGCGCCGGGCCAGGATCGAATCGAGACGCACTCGGGCGCGATATTCCGCCTCCCGCACTGCCGATTCCTCGACATCGAACCCCTCCGCCGCCAGGGCCTCGATCACTACGCCATAGTTGATGAGCATCACGGTATTGCCCGCATCGAACAGAACAGCCTTTAGCGGCATCGTTTCTCCCTTGCTTAGAAAGCCCCCCCACCCGTCCCCTCCCCCGCCTTGGGGGGAGGGGACGTAGGGGGTCGATAACACGGACTTTCATGTTCATTGGCGCGCTACCGGCGCATGCGGTATTGGGCGGAAGTCCGCCATTACTGCCCCAGGAAGCGGGCGATAGTGGAAAGGACCGCCTGGGTGTCGAGGGGTTTGGTGAGGTAATCGGCGCAACCGGCCTCCAGGGCTTTCGCCTTTTGCTCCGGCTGGGTATAGGCGGTTGCCGCCAGGACCGGGATCTCCCGCGTCTCAGCATCAGCCTTGATCTGACGGGTGAGGGTGAAACCGTCGATGTGAGGGAGCTGAAGGTCCATGAGGATGAGGTTGGGGCGCTCGCGCTTGACCCTCTCGATCAGGCCGAGACCGTCCTCGGCCTCCAGGACGATGTAGCCTGCCGCCGTCAGGAGCTCTACCACCAGATCCCGGCTCACCTGGTTGTCTTCCACGACTAGGATCGTCTTGTGTGCCACGCTGTCCTCTGGCTGCGCAGCCTATCTTTCTGGGGGGGGTGACAAAGGGAGACAGATCGTGAAGGTGCTCCCCAGGCCAACGCCCTCGGAGGCGGCCCAGATCCTGCCGCCGTGTAGCTCGATAAGCTGCTTGGCGAGCGCGAGGCCGAGCCCGGTCCCCTGGCGCTGCTTGGCAAGGGCGGGTTCCAGTTGGGTGAAGGGCTGAAAGAGCTTGGGCAGGTCCTCCGCCGTGATCCCGATCCCGGTGTCGGCCACGGCGATCTCCACGAGCTCGCTCGCGCTCGCCGTTTCGGGTTTCGCGTTTCGGGTTTCGGGTTGTGAACTCGAAACTCCAAACTCGGAACGCAAAACCCTCTTCGCGGTGACGGTGATCCGTCCACCCTCCGGGGTGAACTTCACGGCGTTGGAGAGCAAGTTGTGCAGGATCTGCGTGAGGCGGAGGGGATCGGCGGTAAGCAGCGGCAGCGCGGTCTCCACAGTGAGGCTGAGCGCGAGCCCTTTTGCCTCGGCCTGGGGGCGAATGGCGTTGAGGGCGGTCTCGAGGATCTCGGCGAGGTTGAAGGTTTCGCGCCGGAGCTCGAGCTTACCCGCCTCGATTTTGGAGAGGTCAAGGAGGTCGTTGATGAGGGCAAGCAGGTGCTTCCCGCTTACGTGGATATGGCCCAGGTATCGGGCCTGCTTCTCATTGAGCGGCCCGAAGGTCGGGTCTCGCAGGAGTTCCGAGAAGCCGAGAATCCCGTTCAGCGGGGTCCGGAATTCGTGGGACATGTGGGCCAGGAACTCGGACTTGTGGCGGGAGGCCTCCTCAGCTTGGCGGGTCACCTGCTGGAGATCCAGGGTCCGATCCTCAACCTTGGCCTCGAGCTGAAGGGCCGCCAGTTGGAGTTCCCGATAGAGCTTACCATTGGCTAAGGCGGCGCCGGTGTACAGGGCGAAGGTGTCGGCCAACGACAACGCCTCCGATTCAAAGCCATCCTCCTCTTTCGAGAGGAGCACAAGACTACCATAAAGCTGGCCACTGTAAGTCAGTGGAGCGCAGTAAGCGGAACGCGCATCCGGATCGAAGGTCGGCCAGAACGGGCTGCCGACCGTCTGCTTGAGGTAGAACGATCGGCCTTCAACGGCGGCCCTCGCCGGCGCCCAAGGGTCGGCGAGAGACATCGTGAGCGCTTGTTCGGCTTGGTGCAGCAGTTCCGGTGGAAAGCCGACCGAACTCCCCACGTGAAGACACCGCGCGGCCTCGTCGTACGCCAGCCAGGCGCTCCGGCTGGCCCCCGTCGCCCGGTTGACGCCCTCCAGCATCGTTAAGATCGCCTCCGGCTCCGGACCGGATTGCGCGAGGGTCATGGTGCTGTGGGTTAAGGCGGCCAGCGCCTCGCCCCGGCGTACCGCCATCTCATACATACGGGCGTTCTGGATGGAGATGGCCGCCTGCCCGGCGAGGGTAACGAAGAAATCTACCTCATTGGGTTCAAAGCGGTGAGGGACCGTAGTCAACACGTGGAGTAGACCGATGGCCTTATCCTGCACAATGAGGGGCACGACCAGATACGACTTGAGGTCGTACCGGCGAATGATCTCCTGATGGTTAATGACTCGAGGGTCGCCCAACAGGTCGTAAATGATGACCGGCTCTAAGCGCACGCCTAGAACCTCCAGCAAACTCTCACTCAGCGTAAAGGCCTCGTCTTGGATGTCCACCCCCCCAGGCAGGCGAAGATTGGCAAAGAGAGTCCGTTTCTTCTCCCAGTCGATCAGGCTCATCCCGACAGCGTCAGTCTCCATGTGGAGATGCACCCGCCCTAGCACCACCTTGATCACCTCTTCGAGGGAAAGCTGGGCGGCGATGGCCTGGTCGATCTCCCGAAGGGTGATCAGCCGCGCCAGCCGCTCCCGGCTCTCGGTGTACAGCCTGGCATGGTGGAGCGCTACAGCCACCTGGTCGACCATCGCCCTCAGGGTGCGCGAAGCTTCCTCTCCCATGAGCGTTGCCCGACTGTCAGCCAGGAGTAGAATGCCCACCAGCTTCTCTTCCGCCACGAGGGGCATGCTGCTCCAGGCCATCACCCCCTCCCGCCGCAGAGCCTCTGTAATGGGATCGGTCCCTTCCCAGGGGAGGCACGTCTCGGTGGGCGCCCCGACCCACGGACAGGCGTCCAGCGGCACGTCCCGGCCCAGGGCCAGAAAGGTCGGAGAGAAGCCCTTCTCGATCTTGAGCACCAGTCTTCCACGCTCTACCAGGTAGATAGCCCCCTTGATGGTTGGTCCGAGCAGGGTGAGGATCTCCTGTAAGGCGATGCTCATCCGCTTGGTCAGGTTCGGGAAGCGGAGGATGCTCTCGGTCACCCGCTGGCGGGCCGTCAGTTCAGCCAACTGCCTCTCGATCTGGCCGTGGGCCTGGGCCAGACCTTCCGCCATGGCATTGAACGCTTCACCCAGCGCCACGATCTCGTGGGACCCACTGGCTTCAACCTTGACTTCCAGATTACCCTGCTGGATCTGATGGGCGGCCTCCTCCAAGGCTACGATGGGACGAGCGAGTTTTTCCCCTATCAAGACGGCGCCCATCACAGTAACGGCGCCCACCCCCACGAGCAGGATCAGCAGATACAGGTGAAGGTCCGCGACAGCCGCCAAGACGACGCTTGTGGGCATGCGCTCGATGACGACAAGGAAGGGGCCTGAGCTGCTCTGGCTGAGGGCGAGCGACTGAGCAGTGATGACCTGCTCCCCCATGACCGTCGCTACAGCGTGTCGAGAGAGGATCTGGGTGGCGAGGGCGGGGAAGTCCCGTTGGAGGCGCTGCCCCGTGTTCAGGTCGCGTGGACCACCCCACCGCTTCGCCGGATCGGGGTGCAGGAGGTAGAACCCCTCCTGGTCGACGGCATACACTTCCTTCCGGGCAGCTTTTCCCTCCTGATACAGGGCATCGAGGAGAGGGCCCGCCATCAGGTTGATGATCACGATCCCGCGCCGATGCCTCGCGTCATCGAAGAGGGGCGTGGCGTAGCGGATGACGGGGCGGTACGGCACTTCGATCTGACCACGCTCTCGGTTTAAGTCCAGCGGGGAGGTGTAGACTTGACCCGGCCCGAGCGTCATGGTCTCGGAAAAGTAGTTCAGCTCCCGTTTATTCTGGAGCTCGTCACGCGGGATGAGCCGGGGTGGATGGGTTCCGTCATGGTCTACCCGGACCACCTCCCGGCCGTTCTCATCGAGATAGCGAATCTGGTTGTAAACCTTCCGGCTATCCGACACAGTAAGATAGGCTTGCCTTATCGCCTCGTACCAGCGCTCAATCTCGGCCTGGTCTCGGGCGGCTCGAGCCCGCGCCAGCTTACGAATAGTGAGTTGATTCAGCATGGTAAGGTCACCGTGAGCCAGGTCGAAGAGGTGCTTCATCCTGTCAGCATCGATCAGAATGCTCTGTTTAAGCCCTTCTAAGGTTCTTCGCATGAGGTGGTCCGATGCCGCTTGAATGGCGTAGAGCCCAAAGACTGCCAGGGGGATCACGGCAGTGAAGGCGATCACAACGCTTAGGAGCGTGAACCGCCTGAATATGGAGCCTCTCATCGTCCCTCGCTCAATTGTGTAACGTCGTCATAATATGCCAAAAGGCTACAAACATCCTTGCGCACTGTCAATGCGTAATTTTTGGTATGATAGTTCAATGATTCTGCCACCCCCAAATTGTTCAGTGAAAACGGGGGCTGCGATTCCCTTGACAGACAGAGCGAAGGCGGGCTATGGTGATGGCGTTGCAGAGGTCACCTGACGCGTCTGCGCGCTACTTCAGGAGAAATGAACCCCCAGTGGAATGAACTACCCCGCGGCAAGCCGCGGGGTATCGTCTTCTGTTCTGGCCCCGTCATTCCGTGCTTGACACGCCTGCCCCGTACTTGATACGGGGGAATCCAGTCGGGCCCTCTGGATACCGGCTTCCGCCGGTATGACGAACTCGCGGCAAGCCGCGGGGAATGAACCCCCAGTAGATTCAATGAGGCTCAAAGGTAAAAGAATCGCGATCCTGGCGGAGGGCATGTACCAGGAGATGGAGGGGAGAGCTTCACGCCCTCCCGATCAACGGGCGGGGATCAACCCCGCCCCTACGGATATGGAATGACAGGCCGATGAACGGGTTGCGCTGTCAATCTCTATGTTTGGGAGAAGATGACGTTTTGACAGCATGGCTCTCCCCTGCTATGATGCCTGACATGTCTGTGATCCACATCAACTTAGGATGAATGGAGCCATGAGTCGCGAGGTGTTCTGGTGGCCGTCGAAAAACTAATCCTCGCCACGCCGAGAGGGTTCTGCGCCGGAGTGGACCGCGCCATCGATGTGGTCAAGATCGCCCTCGATCTGTACGACGAGCCGGTGTATGTCCGGAAGGAGATCGTTCATAACCGACACGTCGTGGATGAGCTCCGGCAGAAGGGGGCGATCTTCGTCGATGACCTGGACGAGGTTCCCGATGGCGCGATCGTCATCTTTAGCGCGCATGGGGTCTCTCCGGACGTGCGAGCACAGGCGGATGCCAGAGAGCTGAAGGTCATCGATGCGACCTGCCCCCTGGTTACGAAAGTCCATAACGAGGCAATCAAGTTTGCCCGGGAAGGCCACTCGATCATCCTGGTCGGCCATGAAGGACACGACGAGGTGATCGGGACAACTGGCGAGGCCCCGGACGCGATCACCTTGATCGGATCGGAAGAGCAGTTAGAGTCTTTGAATGTCCCCGATCCCACCAAGGTGGCGGTCATCACGCAAACCACGCTCAGCGTGGATGACACCACAGGGATTATCGAAGCCCTCAAACGGAAGTTTCCGGCGCTGGCCTTTCCGTCCAAGGAAGACATCTGCTATGCGACCCAGAATCGGCAGACTGCTCTAAAGGAGCTGGCTTCACGCGTTGACCTGATTCTGGCCCTCGGTTCACAGAACAGCTCGAATTCCAAGCGGTTGATCGAGGTCGCCAAAGGGGTGGGGGTCCGAGCCTACCTGATCGACGATGTCAGCGAGATCAATCCAGCGTGGCTTGAGGGCACGCGGGTCATTGGGGTCACAGCGGGAGCCTCGGCCCCAGAGCACCTGGTACAGGGAGTCGTCAACCATTTCAAAGAGTTGGGCGTAATCGACATCGAGGAGATCGAACCGATCAAGGAAGAGGTGAATTTCGGCCTGCCTCAGGAGCTCGTTCGAGAGCGCGCCAGCCTGGAGGCCAGGCTATCCTCGCATACAAGCCCGGTGGCAAGCGCCGCATAGTCTGTAGATCACCCTTGGTGGGAAGACAGGCATGCGACAGATAGTGATCGTTGCCCTCGCATATGGCATCACGCCAATATTGATGGCACTGACGATCCTGCTCGCCTGGTGGCTGGCCAAGCGAGACGGTGCAGACGGAGACGCAGGAGGAGAAGGACAATGAGGCGGGCTGTTGTGTCTCAACAGATCGCACTACTGCTTCTCCTAGCGCTGGCCGGGGTTCTGCAAGGGTGTCCCATGATCCTCATGGGTGTGGGCGCGACTGGAGGCGTAGCCGGGACCACCTATGCCAAGGGTGAGCTGGAACAGGTCCACGCCGCTCCTTACAACACGGTGTGGGATGCGACACTCCACGCCTTAAGGACGATGAATGTCGCCCTCTCAGAAATGCAGAAAGACCAGATTAGCGCCAAGGCAGTTGGAGCGGAATCGGACGGCACGTCCGTTACGGTTACCGTCTTACCGGTCACGAGAGATACGACCTCGGTTCGGGTTCGTGTCGGGACCTTCGGTGATCGACCCGCCTCCGAGCGGATCCAGGGCGAGATCGCCGTGGTTCTCAAGGGCGTGACCTGAGTTCGCCAAAGAAAGCATCATGCGCTACCGACACGTTGCGACGTCGTTGCTCTTTATGGTCATGGCCGGCTGCGCAGGTCTCCTCGGCGAGGACCGGGCGATCAAATCCTACCCGCTCCCTGCCACGGAAACTCTCGTAGTCGTGAACCAGGCGCTTCGAGACCTCAACTTCTTTCCGACTGATCTGGTGCCGAGTCATTCAAATCCGCGCCTCACGTACTTCTCCACTGCGTACCGGGAACAGAGCCTGGGGGAGATCGTTTACGTCGCTGTCCGGGATATGGGGGCCGGACAATCGCAGGTGGAAGTCCTGACCCAAGGCGATTTGTCAGGCGTCTCGACCTGGTCCACCTGGTGGCCGTCTTTCATCTTTGAGCAGACCGACCGCCGGCTCCAGACCGCCCCCAGGTCGCAGTCAGCCCCAATACCACCGGCGCCTCTGCCTGGCCGCTTGGCCCTCTGACTGAACCGGGTTCCTAGCCTCGCGTTCCAGCCGGCAGATGCCGGAGAAGGACAGTAACTTCGCTTATGGGAATAAAACAGCTACTCGCACCCCTTGCCCTCTGCACGTGTCTATTGTTCACCTATCCAGCAGTCATCTGGAGCGCTGATTACAAGGCGCCACTCTCCTATGCCACCATGTACGATCAGCTTACGGTTGGCATGAGCTGGCGCCAAGCGTATGAGATCACTCGCGCCACGGAGTTACAACGGGAACCGACAGACCTTGAGGCCACCGACCTTTTGCGGATGGAGATGGTGAACCGGCGCTGCCAGGCCCAGCTCCTTCGATTGCATTGGCATAAGGGAGATCTCCACTGGGTGGAGCACTTCCAACTCGATTCAGCAGGCGTCACCTATCAGGAGCGCGGCAATCCCGATCCGATTGGCGAGGCATTGGTGAGGCGACTGACCGATATTTCACACCTCTACGCTTCCCACTGGGAAGAGCTGACGGCGTCTATTGCTCAGGAAGGATCTCCTGCCTTGCAGGCCAAGGCGAAGCAGGCAGCGGACAGCCTGAAGCGGCGATTGGAAGAGCTTCGCCACGAGAGGAAACAATGACAACAAGGTCAGGTATTGCGGGTTTCTTTGCCGGGTGCTCCATCGTCTGTCTGAGCACCGGACTCATCCTCACCGTTCCGTTGGCAGCATCCGGCCGAGAACCTCTAAAGATTGGTATACTGGACTTCCGGGAGGTAGCCCTTGGGTCCAAGGCCGGCAAGACCGCCAAGGCTCGGCTGGAGAAACTAGCCGAGAAGCTGAAGAAAGAGATGAAGGCTGAGGAGGCAAAGCTGCTCGCGCGCCAGAAGGATCTTGAGGCGGCAACGTCTCGACTCACTCCTGCGGAACGGCAGCAGCGTGCTGCAACGCTAGAGCACGACAAAGCAGCCTTTCAACGCCTCCTCGAAGATAAGACGGAGGATCTGAGAAATGCCGAGACTGAGAGCGTCACGAAACTTGCCGGTCAGATCGATCTCATTCTAAAAGCCTACGCCTCCGAAAAAGGTTTTTCCGTCATCTTGGAGGCGCAACGACCTGGTATCTTGTATTTTGACAAGAACCTCGATCTGAGCGCTGAGATTGTCAAGCGGTTCGATCGGACTTCGAAGTAAGGCTTCCTCGCCTCAACCGCGCTTTGTCTTTAGTTTGATCAAGACACCAATCAGCAACCACCAGCGATGGCCGGAACGATGGACACAAGATCGCCTGGCTTGAGCGGCGTCGAGATCCCCTGCAAAAATCGGATGTCTTCCTCATTCACATAGATATTGATGAAGCGACGGACGCTGCCGGAGTCATCGTAGATCCTCTCCCTCAGGCCAGCATACGACTGTTCCAGATTCTCGATCAGCTCATTAATAGAGTTCCCCTGCCCCTCCACCTCCCCTTGGCCACTGGTCAAACCTCGTAGAGGGGTCGGGATGCGCACCTTCACACCCATCGGTCTGCTCCTTTCGATGATAGCTCGCCATCTTCGTTCTCATGTTTTCGTGCTTCAGTCCATTGTTCTCGACGTAACGTCGATTCCATGAGAGACCATCGCTTCATCAAACGCTCGAAGGGTTGGCTTGATGTGCAGCCGAACCTTCAATGATGAGGCGACCGCCTCCTGGGTCTTCAGCCCGTTGCCGGTGATACAGAGGACCAGACTTTCGTCCCTGGGGATTCTCCCCTGCTCAATCAGCCGTTTGGCTGCTGCTATCGTCACCCCGCCGGCGGTCTCGGAAAAGATCCCTTCGGTGCTGGCCAACAGCTTCATCCCTTCCACGATCTCTTCGTCCGTAGCATGTTCCCCATGGCCACCACTCTCCTTGACGACCTTGTAGGCGTAGTAGCCGTCCGCCGGGTTCCCGATGGCGAGCGACTTGGCGATTGTCTTTGGCTTGACCGGCTTGATGATCTCACTGTTCGCCTTGATGGCGGTCACAATGGGGCCACACCCTGCCGCCTGGGCCACGTGCATCCGCGTGGCACAGCCGCCATTCAAGAGGCCGAGTCGATCGAACTCCTTGAGTCCCTTCAAGATCTTCGTGACCAGGGAACCCCCCGCGGCCGGCACAACGATGTGCTGGGGCGCACGCCAGCCAAGCTGCTCTGCGATCTCGTACCCAAAGGTTTTGGAGCCCTCGGCGTAGTAAGGCCGGATATTAATGTTCACAAATGCCCACCCATATTTATCGGCGATCTCGCTGCACAGACGGTTGACCTCATCGTAGTTGCCGTCCACGGCCACCAGCTTCGGGTTGTAGATCAGGGTGCCCAGCACCTTGCCCTGCTCCAGGTCGGACGGCACAAAGACGAAGCTTCGAAGCCCCCCTTCGGCGGCGTGGGCCGCCACCGAGTTTGCCAGGTTGCCGGTGGAGGCACAGGCCACCACCTTGAAGCCAAACTCCACGGCCTTGGTCACTGCCACCGCCACGACCCGGTCCTTAAATGAAAAAGTGGGATGGCTCACGGTATCGTTCTTGACATAGACCTCCCGCATGCCTAACGCGCGCGCCAGGTTCTTGGCCCTTACGAGGGGAGTCATCCCGCAATGTCTCCCGACCACGGGCTCCCCCTCGATCGGCAGCAGCGCCTTGTATCGCCAGATGCTTGGCGGTCCGGCCTCGATCGCCTTTCTGGTCAGCGTGCCGCGAAGCGCGTCGTAATCGTAATCGACCTCAAGAGGCCCGAAACAGAACTCACAGACGTGCAGGGGATCAGCGGGATATGGTCTGCCGCACTCCCTGCACTTCAACCCCTTCACCTGCGCCATCTCAGCGTCCCTTCTCCGGAGTCGGCTCCACCCTGATCCCTAAATCGGCCAGGTAGGCAATTCCCTTATTCAACGATTCCTCTTCGCCGTCCAGCTCCAGCATAACCTCGCCTGCCTGTTCCGTCACCCGTGCCCGACGAACATTAGGAATGAGCTTAAATTCCCGCGCAAGACGATAGATCACGGGCTCCTTGATCAGTGCCTGTGGGTAGATGAGTGTGATCATCCGTTTTGGCATCACATAGTCCCTTCACCGAAATGAAACAATGAAAAAGCCCCTTCTCAGGGATGCGAGAAGGGGCTGTCAGAATCGACGCCATCCTTCTCATCTCTCATCCCGCCCTGTATCTGGGATGTAGAAGTTGGCACCACTGTCTGCCGGAACATGCCGCAGACCGGTTGCCGTGGCTTCACAGGGCCAGTCCCTCAGCCACTCTGGATGAAAAGGCGAATCGCAGCTATATAATCAAGGCAACTTTTCCCTGTCAAGCAACAATCGAGACCTCGATCTCCTCAAGAGACGACGTCCTGCTCGATTGGCGCCACATGAACACCATGATCCTCCAGCCACGTGATCCCATTCTCAAGCGGCTGAGGGTCTCCCTCGAGCTCAGCCATGATCCACCCGATTCCCTCGGTAAAGTCGGCCTGACGAATATTGAAGACCACGTCGAACGTCTGACTGAGCTGCCATAGGATCGGCTCCTCGGCCAGCTTGCCGGTAAACGTCAAGTGAACACGTTTTTTTGCCATCGCGTCTTTCGGAGATCGATCATACGGCTTGGGTGCTAGTGTCGGAAATAATCCGCTTGAGCCTTTGATGGAAGGTAAAGTATAAACCGTATTATCGGGACTGTAAAGCCAAAACGCGGCATCCAACCCGGCGGCATGGGTCACTGGTTCAAGGCCAACTACCCTACCATCCGCCTACCGAAGCCGCCAAAGAACTGATCATCCACCCTGCATCCATTCCGCCAGGATCTCGGAGACCTCCGGCCGCGTGAATTCCTCTGGTAGCGCCTCACCGTTCCGAAGGAGTTCACGAACGCGCGTGCCACTCAGCGTCACCCGCTCGGACGCCTCATGCGGGCAGGTCTTGGACGAGGCCATCCCATCGCAGCGACGGCAGAAGAACGCCTCATCGAAGAAGAGCGGGGTGATGTCCAATTCGTCGCGTGACAGCCGCAGGAAGAGGTCACGGGCGGCGTACGGATGATAGAAGCCGCCTACCCCCGCGGGGTCCCGCCCGACGATGAAGTGGGTACACCCATAGTTCTTGCGGACCAGGGCATGGAAGACCGCTTCACGCGGCCCCGCATATCGCATGGCGCCCGGGAAGACGCTCAGCATGACGCGCTCCTTCGGGAAGTAGCGCTCCTCAAGCGCACGATAGCATCGAAGGCGGATTTCTGATGGAACATCGTCGAGTTTTGTCCGACCGACCAGTGGGTGGATCAGCAGGCCGTCCATCAACTCCAACGCGCATTTCTGGATGTACTCGTGCGACCGATGAATCGGGTTGCGGGTCTGAAACCCGACCACGGTTTGCCATCCACGCTCTTTGAACCGTCGCCGCGTCTCAGCCGGTACGCAGTAATAGTCTTCGAACCCCGGTAACGACGGGGGGCGAACCATGCTGATCGACCCGCCCACCAAGAGCTCACCCCGCTGGTACAGGTACTGCACACCCGGGTGGCGCGTCTCTTCCGTGGCGTATACCAGACACGCCTCCGCGCGCTTGTCGTAGGGGAAGATCTCCTGCACCGAGAGGAGGCCAAGCAGCTCACCGTCCGAGTCCAGTAAGGCCGCCTCACCCCCCTCCCGTAGCCTGGCCGCTTCCTCTTTGGGCGCGGCCAGGGTGATCGGCAGCGTCCACAGCAGGCCGCTTTTCAGGCGCATCTCATGGACCACCCCCTCATAGTCAACCCGATCCATAAACCCTTCGAGCGGGCTAAAGACGCCGGTGGCCAGGCATTCCACATCGGACACGGCCCTCGCGTTCAAGGAAATCGCGGGGAGATCCTGCGCCCTACCTATCGCGTCGGCCCTGGCCTCTCCTGTGAGCATCCGAGAGACGAGCCGCCCGCCATGGGGGAGGATCGACGCCAGCGCCTCTGTCCCCGGCGATTCAATCGATTCCTGCATCGTGTGCTCTCCTGTCGACATCGTACCCCTCGCTTTAGCCGCGTGCGCCATGATCGCCGTGTCCGCTCTCCAGATGCAACCCACACTCCTTGGTCTCCGGGTTTTCCCACCACCATCGTCCCGCCCGTACATCTTCGCCCGGCTTGATAGCCCTCGTGCATGGCGCGCACCCGATACTGGGGAATCCCTGGTCATGGAGAGCGTTGTAGGGCACATGGTGCTCGTGGATATACGCCCAGACCTGCGGCTCGGTCCAATCGACGAGCGGATTGATCTTGACGATTGAGCCATGGCTCGCATCGATCTCGACGGCGTCGATGCCGGTGCGGGTCGCTGCCTGCTCCCGCCGGAGCCCGGTGATCCACGCATCAACGCTTAGCAGCGCTCGACCGAGCGGCTCCACCTTTCGGACGCGACAGCAGAACTTCCGCTCCTCGATACTCTGCCGGAAGGAATAAAACCCGCGCTCCCGCTCCAGGGCCTCTACGGCGTCTCGCCCCGGGAAGTAGCTCTCAATCGCAACCTTGTACCGTTCTCGGGTCCGCTCCATGACGTCGTACGTCTCCTCATGCAACCGACCGGTGTCCAGGGTGAAAATCGTGGTCGGTGGGTCAAGCTTCGACAGCATATCGATCAGCACCATATCTTCGGCCCCAAAACTGCTGGCGAGCGCCAGCTTGGGGGCGAAGGTGTCGATCGCCCACCGAAGCACCACCTCAGGCCTGGCAGCCCGGAACCGCTTGTTCAGCTCAACAATGTTCTCCGCCGAAAGCGCCCGGCTCTCTCTATCAATACTCTGAATTCCCGATTCTCTTTCCATCATTCCTCCCTACTGACCACGACTTGGTTGACGATAGAACTGCTACCCTATGCCCTATTGCGGCTCCGATCCGATGATTACGCGGCGCACTCGCCCGGCCCGGTCTGGACAGAAAACGCCTCTTCAGCGTTATAGTCAAGATAGTGATCCGGCGCCTCAGAGGCCGGCGGCAGGTCTGTAAACGGCGCCAGGATCATCTTCACCGACTCCAACCCATAGCGATCCAGAAAGCTGTTGAACGATTCGCCATCCTGTCGCTCTTTCTGATACAGACGGAGGACCGCCTCCACCGCGCCCGGGATATTCTTTGCCGGGATCCGTGCCACCGGCTTGCCGTATTGCGCCTGGCCTGGCGCCAACCTCGCACCCAGCAACATCTCGTAGGTCGGCACCTGCTGGCCGTTGAACTTTTTGGCGCCGCCATAAAACCCGATATTCGCAAGGTGGTGCTGGCCACAAGAGTTTGGGCAGGCAGAAATCTTTATCCGGATCCCCGCCTCATCCGCCAGATCCCTCAGTTCATCATCGAAGAGGGCTCCCATGGCATCCGCCAAGCCGCGAGAGGAGGTAATCCCGAGCTGGCAGGTATCAGCGCCTGGACAAGCGGTCACGTCTGCCAGCCGTTCAGCCGACGGGACAGCCAGACCGACAGCGCCGAGCACCCGATAGAGCGCAGGGAGGCGCTCGGAGGGAATCCACCTGAGGACGAAGTTCTGCTGGTTCGTGCTGCGCACTGTGCCATCGCCGAACTCACGCGCCGCAAAGGCCAGGGTTCTGAGCTGCACCGCGGTGATGTCCCCCAGCTCGAGGCGGACGTGGACCATGGTGTATCCGGCCTGCTTCTGCGGAAGCAGATTGGTGGCCTGCCACCGCCGGTAGGCGGGATCGTCCAACTCCATGGGGGAACCCGCCGAAGCGGGCGATGCACGATGAGGCGGGACCTCCTCCCAAATGGCAAGAGGGGGGAACTGTCCGGCCATGGTTGACTCGAGGCCGGTCCGCTCCTGGAACACCAGTAATCGAAACTGCTCGATCCCCAGCTTATTCAGCAGGAACTTCATCCTGGCCTTGTGCCGATCGTCACGGTTACCAAGGCGGTCGAACACGCGCACGATGGCGGCCACGGTCGGTAGGAGCCGATCCGCCGGCGTGAACTCCTCGAGCAACTCCGCGAGGCGTGGTATGGGGCCGAGGCCGCCGCCGACATAAAGCTGAAAGCCCCGCTCCTCCTTGCCTGCCGTAGATCGGAGTACTGCACGGGCCCCGATGTCCTGAATGGGTGTGAGACCAAGGTCGTCGGAGCAGCCGGAGAACGCGATTTTAAACTTCCTGGGCAGATTCTGGTTCATCGGATTGCGCAGGAGAAATCGCGTAATCGTCGCGGCATACGGCGTGACGTCGAACGCCTCTTTAAGACAGACCCCGGCGCAGTGCCCGACCGTGACGGTGCGAACAGTGTTCCCGCAGGCCTCTCGGGTCGTCAGCCCGACCGAGGCCAGGCTCCTCATCAGCCCTGTCGCCTGATCGAGCTTGATGAAGTGGAGCTGGATATTCTGGCGGGTAGTCACGTGGCCTACCCCCTTCTGGGTCTTCGCCGCCAGCTCGGCGAGCAGCTCCAGTTGAGCCGCGCTGAGCCCGCCCCACGGGATCTTGATCCGGAACATCTGTTCCCCTTCCTGCCGCTGCCCATAGATCCCGTTCTGCAGGCGGAACCGCTTGAACTCATCGGGTGAGATCTCCCCATTCCAGAACCTTTGGACGAACTGATCGAAGGTGTCGATCTCCTCCTCGCTAGCCCAGGACGGCATGTTGGCGCTGAGAGGCTGCTCGGCCCTCCCTCGTTCGTTCGCATTATTCATTATTGCCCTCCCCATCATTCACCGCTCGCCAGCTACCGGGAGATACACTCATGCAGACAGATCATCCTGGGTCACGGCCGGCGTTTTTTGATGCACGAGCCTGGAACCACCGTCAGGGGCATCGACAGCCAAGGCGGCCGCCGGGATCTCCGGACCCCTCGTGAAGAAGCCGTAGAGCAAAAAGAGATCGATCAGGACAACGCCCAGCCAGACACTGTATGCACGTGGGCTTGTGATCGACCCCAGCTCGATCAATACCTTGGATAATCCAAAGCCCACCACCCAGGCATCGAAGCTCATGCAGATTCTTCTGAACGTTTCAGCATTCATCTGTCTGATGATGTAGGCCCCTATCGGAATCCCGATCGCGACGCTCGGAACGATCGACGACAGGAGCCCCGTACTCGCTGCAGTGTACACTCCCAGGTAATAATACGCGGTCGCTGTCACGGTCGATTCGACCATTCTGATCAGCCCCAAGGCGGCTCGAAACTCGCCCTTGACAAAGCCCTGGTTGTTAAACAGGAGCGCCAACGGAGGACCAGAAATAGTGGTTGTTGAATAGAGAACGCCAACGCCGGCGCCGAACGGCACACCAATGAGATGTTCGGACCGAATCGGCCGCCTGACCCCGGCAGCCTGCAGCAGGATCAAAGGCAACACGATGAGATACGTGATCAGCTTGAGCCATTCCGGGCTCGCCATCGAGAGGGCATAGCTCCCCGCGATGACGCCCGGGACAAGGCCAAATACGATTGGCAGCACCCTCTTCCAGATCTTCCGGATGCTCCGCCGGTTGACGAGCAGCACGTAGCTATTAAGGGCCACCTCCACCAACACCAAGGCGGGATTCAATATCCTGTTAGAATAAAAGATGAGGGCAACCGGGACGGTCAGCGATGAAAACCCATACCCTAGCGCCCCATTGACGGCGGCCGCAAAGAGGGTGATGCCTATGAGCGTGATTTGCCCGGTGTCAAGGTTCATCATGCCCCTTGCTTCCATTCATCGCACGGTCATCCATCTCGGCTTCGGAGGCTCTGCACACCACTTCTCACTCCTCCAGGCAACCCTGAAAAAGAAGCTAGTCGTTGACCTCAAAGACGGCAGATGGTTCTTCTGTAAACTGTTTTATGATGGCGTCCCATCTGAATGCCTTGAAGTACGAAACTTTTCTATTTTTCACTGACACTACAAGATAGTGTAGCTGAGGCCACAGCGGTTCACCGTCGAACAGCGCCAGATCTCGATCGGTCTCAGAGAAGTAGGCTTCATGATCGGGGTGTGAATGGTAGATGAGGACAAACTCAAGGCCTTTGGCATCAGCTTCGCTCTGAATCTGTAGAAGGTCCTTTGGGTCCATGATATAGGCGGTCCTTGCATCTCTCGGGTAACGAATTGGATCGTCCTGCTGATACTGGTTCGCCAGATTCGCGCATCTGCGGACAATGTTCGTACTCGGATCGCCTGGCTTCCCTATAACGATCCCGCAGGCCTCGTCAGGATACCCCTCTTCGGCATGGGCGAAGATTTCGTTCAGCTTCGGTTGCGTAAGGACCATCGGTTCGACAGGGCTCACCACAGGCCTACCACCAGAGGTGACTGTACATGTTCTCGCCCAGCGCGGGAAACTCCTTGTGCCAGACACCCAGACTCACATACTTCCACCCGCCATCGCAGAGGATTACCACGATGTTGCCCTTCTCCATTCGATGCGCCGTCCGGATCGCCACATGAACGACAGCTCCAGAGGACACGCCCGCAAAGATCCCTTCCTTGTTGGTCAGATCTTTGGTGGCGGCAAAGGCGCAGCGGGAATCGACCATGATTTTGCCGTCCAAGAGACTGGTGTCAAGGATCGGTGGGATGAAACCCTCCTCCAAGCTGCGAAGCCCCTGGACCAGGTCGCCCGGATTCGGCTCCACGGCAATGACCTTGGTCTTGGGGTTACACTCCTTCAGCCGTCTCCCCACGCCCATCAGGGTTCCGCCGGTCCCAAGGCCGGCCACAAGGACATCAACCTCCGGGAGGTCGTTCAGGATCTCCACCCCGGTCGTTTCGTAGTGGGCCAGAGGATTGGCCGGATTACCGTACTGAAAGGGCATGTAGAGGGTTGGATCCTGCGCCACAAGCTTTTGAGCCAACTCAATAGCCCCGTTGCTCCCTTTCGTCCCATCAGAATAGATCAACTCGGCGCCGAAGATCTCAAGGAGTTGACGTCTCTCCGGGGTGGCGTTTTCCGGGATCACCGCCTTGACCTTATACCCTTTCCTCCGCCCGATCATGGCCAGGGCGATGCCGGTATTGCCGCTCGTTGGCTCCAGAATCGTTTTGTCCTTCGTCAGTTCGCCACTCCGCTCGGCCTGCTCGATCATGTACTTCGCTATTCGATCCTTCAAGCTGCCGGTCGGGTTCACTCCCTCCAGCTTGGCGAAGATCCGAACCTCTTTTTTAGGACTCATCCGCGGCAGTTCGATCAGCGGCGTGTGCCCGATCGCATCAAGAATATCGACTGATTTCATCCATGTCCTCTTTGCCGGCTTTCTCGTCCCCGGCCCACCTTCACCTTACGGGTCAGGCCTTTATTATCGTGATCGCCCAGTCAGTGTCATTCAACTTCGTCGCATCCGCAACTATATGCCCTTCACTGCGTAGGCTCCTGGGAACGTTCTCAGCGGAGCCAGGGTTATCCACGATGATTCTCAGCGCCTGACCGCTTTGCAGCTCGTCCAGCGCCAATTTGGTCTTCACAAACGTGTAGGGGCATACCTCCCCCTTCAGATCAAGGGACTCGGCTATCTGCTCAGGCGCCCCACTCATTTCCCCTCCTCCACTGCTGCAGGTTGGCCCTTTTCCAGGACGATTTCCCATTGAGTTCTGCCAACTTCCGAAATGGCGAGGATGGATCGAACCATAGCCTCGCTACTCGCGGCCTCAGTGACCACCGCCGGGCACTCCGCAGAACTCATGGTAGTCGATCAGGTCGGTAATAGTGGGATGATCGCCACAGACCGGACAGTCAAGGTCACGCCGCACCTTGACCTGCCGAAACTCCATCCCCAGCGAATCGAAGAAAAGGAGTCGCCCGGCCAGGGAATCGCCGATCCCGATCAGTAGCTTGATCGCCTCGATCGCCTGGAGACTCCCAATAATACCGCATAGTACGCCCAGCACGCCGGCCTCCTGGCAGCTCGGGACCAGCCCTGGTGGTGGCGGTGCGGGGTATAGGCAGCGATAGCAGCCCTGCCCTGGAGCGAAGACCGTCACCTGGCCTTCGAACTTAAAGATACTCCCGTCCACGAGGGGTTTCTTCAGGAGTACACAGGCGTCGTTGACCAGGTATCGGGTCGGAAAATTGTCGCAGCCATTCACCACCAGGTCATACTGGCTGATGACCTCCTTCGCGTTCGCCGAGGAGAGGACCGCTTGAATCGGCTCTACCTTTACGTCCGGATTGATCTGGGCAATCGTCTCGACCGCGGAGACGACCTTTGGTCGTCCCACATCATCCACGTGGTGGAGGATCTGGCGTTGCAGGTTACTCAGGTCCACAACGTCGGCGTCGATGATGCCGAGGCGACCGACGCCGGCAGCAGCCAGGTAGAGGGCCGCAGGGGAACCCAGACCACCCGCCCCCACGAGTAGGGCCGAGCTGTTCAGAAGCTTGCGCTGCCCTTTACCGCCCACCTCAGGGAGGATGATGTGGCGACTGTAGCGACGAATCTGCTCTTCACTGAATGGAACGCTCCCCCCAGCCATAGCCGGGATCAAGATCACCTCGTCCCCGTTCTTGAGCGCGGTCCGCCTCCCTCCAAGTTCCTCCACGGCCACGTTATTCACATAGACATTGATATGACGGTGGACCTCTCCAACTCCATCGAAGACATGTCCGCGAATACCTGGAAAACGCCTTTCCAGATCCTCTAGAAGCTCTCCCAGATCGTCTCCGCGCCCCTCGACGATGGGCTGATTCTGCGTTAGTCTTCGATACGGAGTCGGGATGTAGACACGGATCGCCACCCTACGGTCACCTTCCGGTGATGTCATCCCCTGAGGGGTATTCTCACCACGATAGCCATCCATGCGTTCGCTCCCTTATTGATCAGAATGAGACCGACAGGTACCGCTCTCCTGTGTCGGGTAGGATTGTCACTACAACCTTTCCAGCTTGCAGCCGTTCGGCGACCACTATCGATGCAAAGACATTGGCCCCGGCTGAGATCCCCACCAGGAGGCCCTCCTCTCTGGCCAGGCGAGAGGCCATCCGATAGGCATCCTCGTCCTCAACAGCGATAATCTCATCAATCACTTGCATGTTCAGCACACCGGGGACAAAGCTCGCGCCAATTCCCTGGATGCCATGCGGCCTAGCCCTGCCTCCCTGTAACACGGGGGATCTGGCCGGTTCCACCGCGACCACCTGAACGCCAGGGACTTCCCTTTTCAGCACCTCACCCACCCCGGTAATCGTCCCGCCAGTCCCGACGCCGACCACAAAAGCATCGATCTGTCCATCAGTCGCTTTCAGAATCTCTTGCGCCGTGGTGAGGCGGTGAATCGTCGGGTTGGCCGGATTCACAAACTGTTGCGGCATGAAGTAACCAGGATTCTGCGCTACGAGAGATTCTGCTGCATAGACTGCGCCGCTCATCCCCTCGATGGCAGGGGTCAGGATCACCTCGGCCCCGAACCGACCGACCAACCTCCGCCGCTCCGCACTCATATCCTCCGGCATCGTCAGGATCAGGCGGTACCCCTTGACCGCCGCCACCATCGCAAGCCCGATCCCGGTATTGCCCGATGTTGGCTCGACGATCGTGTCGCCCGGCTTCAGACACCCGCTCCGCTCGGCCGCCTCGATCATCGCCAAGGCAATCCGATCCTTCACGCTTCCACCCGGATTGAGCGACTCCAGCTTTCCAAGAATCCGGGCCGATCCAGGCCGCGGTATTCGCTGTAACTGGACCAGCGGGGTATCGCCTATCAGCTCCAGGACGTTTCGAGCCAACCGTGGCATCTACCGTATTTAACCTCCAGGCAGCCCAGACGGTTTAGATCTGGTAGCTTACCCCCTCTCGCTCCTGTTTCGCACGGATCTGTCGGCTGAGGTCCTCAAGCGTGGTGTGGTCCACAATCTTCACCACGGCATCGCGCACGTCAGCCCAGATATCTCGGAGGCAGCAGTGAGGCTCCTCAATGCAGATCTCTCGCGGCCCACTCCCAACGCAGAAGATAGGAATGATCGGGCCCTCCATGGCCCTGATGATGGCCCCGACCGTAATCTCTCTGGGGTGCTTTGCCAGGTAGTAGCCCCCGCTGACTCCCCGCTTGCTTTCGAGAAAGCCGGCTCGCTTGAGGCTCAACAGGATCTGTTCCAGGTAACGTACGGGGAGATGTTGTCGTTTGGCGATCTCTTCAATCTGAATCGGCCCCTTCTCATAATGGAGAGCCAGATCTTGCATGGCTCGTGTCGCGTAGTCGCCCTTCGTGGATACCTTCATTTCGAATCACCTAGTAAATACCGAGTAAGTCGATTGAGTTACTTTGTAGTTATAGCTTCAGCGAAGAACCATGTCAAGAATTTTTTGTAACCTCGGATTTAGACAGGGAAATTAGACAACTACTCACTTTTGGCAAGTCGCCATAAGTCGCTATAATTCTCTTGCTCCATTCTTCTCCTTCTGCTATCCTCGCTCTGACCTGTCGATCTCTATGTATTGGTGGGTTGGGCATCGCCATGAACGTACCTTCGTAACGTGTGCAGAGCCCGCTGATGTATCCTTCCAAGGCAGAACTACCCCGTGAGAGCTGAGTCGTGCACACCGGCGACCGGAGTCCGGACACAGCCGGACATGATACGTGGGAAGAGTGCTGGGTGAATGAGGGGTCGAGAGGGCATGCAGAGACGGCTCAGGCTTGGCGTGCTGGCCTCCGGTCGAGGAAGTAACCTACAAGCGATCATCGATGCCTGTGAGGGCGGTCAGATCGATGCGGTTATCGCTCTCGTCGTCAGCGACGTGGCAGAGGCCTACGCCCTCGAACGGGGTCGCCGACATGGAATCGAAGCAGCCTTCATCGACCCATCTCTGCGCCGCACGAGTGAAGACTTCGATGCGGCCGTTCTCGACCTGCTGCGAAAGCGCGAGGTAGAGTTGGTCTGCCTGGCAGGTTACATGCGCCTGCTGAGTCCTCCCTTTGTCGAGGCGTATAACAACAGGATCATGAACATTCACCCCGCGCTCCTCCCTGCCTTTCCTGGCCTGCATGCCCAATATAAGGCGCTGCAATACGGGCTGAAGTTTTCCGGCTGCACCGTCCACTTTGTGGACGATGGAGTCGATACCGGCCCCATCATCATCCAGGCGGTGGTCCCGGTGCTGGACGATGACACCGAAGAGATCCTCTCGGCCCGGATCCTCGCTTATGAACACCAGATCTATCCGCGGGCGATCCAACTCTTCGCCGAAGGGCGGTTGGAGATTCGCGGTCGTCGGGTGCTCTGCCATGAGACCAAGACCTCTCAGGTGCACGACAAGCGGGCCTGGGGAGCGATGAACCCGTGATGATGTCAACCGGGCTTGCAAGCGAGAAGGGATCGGTACACGTTCGACGGGCCCTGGTCAGTGTCTCCGATAAGGCTGGGCTGATTGAACTGGCGTCGGCTCTGCATAGGCTGTCCATCGAGATCATCTCCACCGGCGGAACGGCTCGCGCCCTGCGGGAAGCCAACATCCCGGTGGTAGATGTGGCCGACATCACAGGCTTCCCAGAAATGCTGGACGGGCGAGTCAAAACGCTCCACCCGAGGATTCATGCCGGCATCTTGGCGAAGCAACGCGACCCCGAGCACCAGCGGCAACTGCACGAGCACGGCATCCTACCCATCGACCTCGTGGTCATCAACCTGTACCCCTTCGAGGCCACTGTCTCCAAGAGCGGCGCTACGCTGGAGGAGGCCATCGAGCAGATCGATATCGGCGGACCAAGCCTCATCCGGGCTGCTGCAAAGAATTTCGAGGATGTTGCGATCGTCGTTGATCCGGCCGATTACACCACGGTTGGCACAGAACTGCAGCAAGCGCAGGGCTGCCTATCGCGGACCTGTCGGTTACATTTAGCGACAAAGGCCTTCGCGCACGTAGCTCGTTACGACGCGCTGATAGCCGCGTATCTGGAGCGGCAATGTGGTGAGGCGGGTGAACCCGTACTCCCCGATCTCCTCGATCTTCGCCTGGTCAGGGTGAAGCAACTCCGTTACGGCGAAAACCCGCACCAGCAGGCTGCCCTGTATTGCGACGCCCTCGCAAATACACCTTCTGTGGCCGGGGCAAAGCAGCTTCAGGGGAAGGAACTCTCGTTCAACAACCTCCTGGACCTTGACGCAGCCTTTGCCCTGACTAACGAATTCGATGAACCTGCCGCCGTTGTCGTGAAACATACGAATCCCTGTGGCGTCGGTATCGGTTCCCGGCTGAGTGAGGCGTATCAGCGTGCCCTAGCTGCGGATCCGACCTCGGCCTACGGCGGGGTCCTCGGGCTCAACCGCCCGGTGGATGCCGAGACCGCGCGCGAGCTCGTTGCCACCTTCGTGGAGGCGGTTGTTGCGCCGGGATATCATGAGGCGGCGCTCGCCATCCTTAAAGAGAAGAAGGCCCTTCGGCTCTTACTGATCGAGCCTTGGCCAGGAACGGCGCCCCCTGATCGAGCGGCCCGAGAGCTGCGGCCGATCGTCGGCGGGATGTTGGTACAGGAACGTGACCAGATCGATCTGGACCCCGACACCCTCCGCGTGGTGACCCGCCGCGAGCCTACCGATGCCGAAATGCGAGCTATTCGGTTCGCCTGGAAGGTGGCAAAGCACGTGAAGTCAAACGCGATCGTCCTGACAAACGACTGTGCCACGGTAGGGATTGGCGCCGGACAGATGAGCCGGGTCGATGCCTGCCGACTGGCAGCGATGAAAGCCATCTCCCCCACCCGTGGAACGGTCCTGGCGTCAGATGCGTTCTTTCCGTTTCGGGACGGGGTTGATGTCGCGGCCGAGGCCGGCGTGACCGCGATCATCCAGCCGGGCGGCTCGATCCGTGATGCCGAGGTGATCCAGGCGGCGGATGCGGCCGGTATCGCGATGGTCTTCACCGGCATTCGACACTTCCGGCATTGACGGCCGGGCCAGGTAGGAGGTAGACGAGTCCCGATGCAGCTTCTCGTAATCGGTTCAGGCGGCAGGGAGCATGCCCTCGCGTGGAAGATCGCTCAGAGTCAGAAGGTAGCGAAGGTCTGGGTCGCGCCAGGAAGCGCCGGGATGAGTGAGGTCGCCGAGTGCGTGGAGATCAGCGCCTCCGACATCCGCCTGCTGGCAGATTTCGCCGAGCAGAAACGGATTGACCTGACCGTCGTGGGACCAGAAGGTCCGCTCACGCTTGGGATCGTAGATGAATTCGAGCGCCGCGGACTCCGCATCTTCGGACCCAGGAAGGATGCTGCCCTCATTGAGGGGAGCAAGGTCTTCGCCAAGAGCTTCATGAAGAAGCACCATATCCCCACCGGCTTCTTCCAGTCATTCGACCGGGCAGAGGAGGCCAAGCGATACATCCAGGAGATCGGTGTCCCCCTGGTCGTGAAGGCCGATGGCCTGGCGGCGGGCAAGGGAGCCATCGTCTGCTTCGAGCTGCCAGAGGCGCTGGATGCGGTCAAGAAGATCATGGAAGATCGTCTCTTCGGCGACGCCGGCGAGCGGATCGTAATCGAGGAGTACCTGGAGGGAGAGGAGGTCTCCTTCCACGCGTTGACTGACGGAGACGCCGTCTTGCCGCTGGCATCGTCCCAGGATCATAAGCGCGTGTTCAATGACGATCAGGGCCCCAATACCGGCGGCATGGGCGCCTACTCTCCCGCGCGGGCCATCACCGAGCCGATCCAGCAGCAGATCATGGAGCGTATCATGATCCCAACCATCAGGGGCATGGCGGCCGAAGGGCGACCATACAAAGGCGTCCTCTATGCTGGCCTGATGATCAGGGCGGGCAAGATCAAGGTCCTCGAGTTCAACGCCAGGTTCGGCGATCCCGAAGCGCAGCCGCTGCTCCTGCGGATGAAGTCTGACCTGGTCCCGCTGCTGGAGGCGGTCGTAGACGGCCGACTGCGGGACCAGACGATCGACTGGAGGCCGGACGCGAGCGTCTGCGTGGTCATGGCCTCAAGAGGCTATCCCGGCCCGTACGACCAGGGCGCTCTGATCGCCGGGCTTGAGGAAGCGACTGCCGAGCCTGGCGTCATGATCTTCCACGCCGGGACAAGCCGTACGAAAGGTCAGATCCTCACCGGCGGGGGACGGGTCCTGGGTGTCACCGGCCTCGGGCGAGACATCCAGAGGGCGATCGCCACCACCTACCGGGCGGTGAAGAAGATCCATTGGGAAGGCGCGCACTACCGGACTGACATCGGCCTTCGCGCCCTCGCCAAGACCTCATAACAGTTTGGCAACGCAGCCCGTAGTCTGGATAGAAGAAGAATACGTGGAAGGAGCGACGGTTGATTACTCATAACAGTATGGCAACGCAGCCCGTAGTCGGGATCGTAATGGGCAGCGACTCCGATCTGGCAGTAATGGAACTCACCGCCAAGGCGCTGGAGCGGTTCGGGATCCCGTTCGAGCTCAAAATCTGCTCCGCCCATCGCTCCCTTGACGCTACATTACACTATACTCGGCAAGCCGAGGCGCGAGGGATCAAGGTGATCATCGCCGGCGCCGGTGCCGCGGCTCACCTCGCGGGAGTCATTGCAGGCCAGACCACGCTTCCGGTCATCGGGGTTCCACTGGCCTCGAGCTCGCTTAAGGGCCTGGACGCGCTTCTCTCCATCGTCCAGATGCCGGGGGGGGTTCCGGTTGCCACCATGGCCATCGGCGAGGCGGGGGCGAGGAACGCCGGTATTCTGGCCGCGCGGATTCTGGCGCTGTCAGATGAGGCCCTCCGGCGCACGCTACAATCATTTAAGGAGGCTATGGCCTTCGAAGTGGAGGAAAAAGATCGCACGCTCCAAGAGCGCCGCTCCTAAACTCCCCTTCTCACAGACCCCTTGCTCCAGGGAATCGTTCACGAATTGGGCGTACCCGGAGAGTGGCCTGCAGGCGTCGCTGTTGTTCCTCTTCTTCCTTAGTCTCGTCACCACCTTTCACCTCTGGTTCATCAACTCAGGCCACTTCAATCTGGCGCCAGACGAGGCGCACTATTGGACCTGGTCGAAGCGACTGGACTGGAGCTACTATAGCAAAGGGCCGATGGTGGCCTACCTCATCGCCCTGCCCACAAGGGTAGGTGGCGACACCGAATTCTTTATCCGTCTCCCTGCGGTCCTTCTTTCAACTGGAACCGCTTTGCTCACGTTCCTGTTGGCAGTTCGGCTCTGCCGCTCCACTATTGCCGGCCTGAAAGCGGTGCTGCTCCTTGCCGCCATGCCGCTTTACGAGGCGGGCTCGATCCTTATGACGATCGATGCGCCGCTGGTATTCTTCTGGTCTCTCACGGAAACGCAGGGCAAACCGATCTACATGGTCAAGCGAACGATTCACGGTCAGCAGGTCGGAGGGATAGATGCTGAAGCCGGCCAATAGGTCCGTGGCCAAGGTCTGGCAGTTTTGGCTAAAGCTCGCTGGCAGCTTGGCGCTCCTGTCTTTCCTCTTGGCCAGAACCGATCTAAACGCCCTTGGGACGCTCTTCCGTTCCCTGCGCTTTCCCATCTTTTTCGCCTCCATCTTTCTCTACATCCTTGCCCAGTTGCTCAGTATCGTTCGCTGGAGATGCCTGTTGCTTGCAGAAAAGATCAACCTTCCATTCTGGCGGCTGACCCTGCTGTACTTCGAGGGAATGTTCTTTAATCTGATGCTCCCCACCGCTATCGGCGGCGATGTGGTCCGTGGCTATCAAATCTCACGGCTGACGGAGCGACGCGATGCATCGTTGGCCTCCATCCTCGTGGAACGGCTCTCCGGGTTTGCGGCACTCGCCATAATCGCCTGCATCGCCATCATCCCCGCATATGCTCACATAAACGACCCGCTCATCGTCTGGTTGACAGCGGGCTCGGCGGCAGGGATGGTCGCGCTCATCGCTTCACTGCTGAGCGATCGGCTCCAGGCGCTGTTCTTCAGGCTGCTTCATGGCGTAGGTCTTGGGCGGTTCCACGACGCGGTCCATCGGCTGTACGAGGCGGTCCAACAGTACTGGACCCACCGACGGACCCTCCTGCTCGTGCTGGGGCTCTCGTTGATCTTGCAGTCGCTGGTCATTACAATCTTCTACCTGATCTCACGCGCTCTGAATCTGTCAGTCGATGTACGCTATTTCTTCCTGTTCATCCCGTTGATCAGCGTAATCTCGATGCTGCCAATTTCTATCGCGGGCCTGGGTCTCCGTGAGGGCAGCTCCGTCTACTTCTTCTCCAAGGTCGGCATGGATTCGGCTGGCGCACTCAGCCTGTCCTTACTATGGTTCGCTGTTACAGCCCTTTGTAGCGGGTTGGGGGGAATTGCGTTTCTAGTCGGTCACTCTCAGCGCCAGATGGACCAGTAAACCGCGGAACCAACCATGTCTGTTCTGCCGTGGCTAGAGAGACTGCGCGAGTGGGATGAAGCCGGATTCCACCTGATTAACGGAAGCCTGCGGAACCAGATCTTCGATCTCCTGATGCCGTTCGTCAGCAATAAATGGAACTTCGCCCTCCCGGTGGCCGTTCTGCTTATTTACGTGTTGCTCTTCCGTCCAAAACGAGATCGCATCATAGTCGTTTCCGCCATCGCTGTGATTCTACTCACCGATGAAACCAGCCAACTCCTCAAGGATCTGTTCCAACGGACCAGGCCATTTCATCCTCTCAGGGACACCACGCGTCTCGTTTCGTTCTCCTTTCCTTCAAACCATGCCAGCAACATGTTTGCCTTGGCTGCGTTTCTCTCCTATAATTACTCACGATCATGGTTGCTCTGTTTCCCTGCAGCCGCTCTGGTTGGGTATTCCCGGATTTATGTAGGCTCGCATTATCCGTTCGATGTGCTGGGCGGAGCGCTCTGGGGAGTCCTGATCGGACTTCTTGGCGCCGCAGCGGTCCAGCGTCTCATGCGAATTGCACGAGTCCAGCATGCGAGCAGATCGAGGAACAAAAAGGACCATCCGGCCTGCGGGCCAGAAACCTTCAAGTAGTGCCTTGAGGAGCTCAATGATGAGTGATCAACAGATTCGGCTCACGTCCTTGTCGCATGGGGCGGGCTGAGCGTGTAAGATCAGCCCTGCTGATCTGGCCCAGGTGCTGGGCCGGCTTCCACAATTTAACGACCCCAACATCCTTGTGGGGGCGGAGACCTCCGATGATGCCGCTGTCTACCGACTGGACAGTGGGCAGGCGATCGTCCAGACAGTAGACTACATCACGCCCGTAGTGGACGACCCCTATAGCTGTGGCCTAATCGCTGCCGCCAACTCCCTGAGCGACATCTATGCTATGGGCGCCACTCCACTGTTCGCTCTTAACATCGTCGGTTTTCCAGTCGGGTCGCTGTCGCTGAGTATCCTAGAGGAGATCCTTCGTGGCGGTGCCGACAAGGTTCGCGAAGCTGGAGCCTCAATTATCGGAGGGCACAGCACCGATGACCCGGAGCCAAAATATGGCCTCGTCGTGACCGGGCTGATCGACCCTGCGAAGATCTTCAAAAACTCGACCGCCCTCATCGGGGATGATCTGGTGCTGACCAAGCCTCTCGGCATCGGGATCATTACCACGGGGATCAAGCGCGGCAAGGTCGCGCAACCAGCCATCGATGCCGCCATCGCGCTGATGGCCGCGCTGAATAAAGACGCATCAGAGGCCATGGTGGCGGTAGGCGCACACGCCTGCACGGATGTCACGGGTTTCGGGCTTCTCGGTCACCTGCACGAAATGACTGCGGGAAGCAAGGTGGGAGCGCGGGTGTCGCTTTCAAAGGTTCCCGTTCTTTCTGAGACGTGGGAACTGGTCCAAGAGGGAATCTGCCCCGGCGGCACGCGACGGAACTATGAATCGCTGCAAGGAGCCATTGTCTGGGATCCAGTGATTCGGCAAGAGGCCCAGCTTATCTTGTGCGATGCCCAGACCTCCGGTGGCCTCCTGATCGCGGTGCCGAAGGAGAAGAGCGCAACGCTACTCCGGCGCTTGCAGGAGCGTCAGACACCGGCCTCGGCCCTGATCGGTGAAATCATCGAGGATCCGGATGGCCGGATCTGGGTGGAGCCGTAACTCTGTGCTCATCTCACAATCAGCCCTGCATACCCGACCACACTGGAGTAATCCTTAGTCACATTGGCGGAGGTGGCGTAGCTGACCAACTCGGCCGAGGTGTCCCCAAGCTCTCGAGCTGCAACCAGCATGGCAGTCGTCGAGTGAAATCCGCACATGGTAATGCCCTCCCGCCTCACGACTCGGTGCAACCGCTCTGGGTCGCACGCCAAGATGGCATCGATCGCCTGCCGATCCTTTACCTTGGCCTGTTCCTGACTCACGTAATGACTCATGTCGGTGCTGGCCACCATCAGCACCGATCGATCCGACCCCGCGATGGCTTGAGCCACCGCCAACCCGACATCCTGACAGGCTGCATATTCACTGCTGAAGAGGCAGATCGGCACAAAGGAGAAGGGGCGGCCACACGCCTGGAGCAGGGGGAGCTGCACCTCGATCGAGTGCTCGCGCTGGTGCCCCAGATGATCCTCCTCGATGGTCTGCGAATTCCGCAGGATGGCCCTGCCCAAGTCTGTATTGATGGGAACCTGTCCCAGGGGAGTCTCCCATGACCCGTAGGTCATGATAGCCACCCCTGCCCCCAAGCCGGTGTGGTTTGGCCCCAGGATCACAAACACATCCGGAAAGGTGACGCGGGCATAGACCGCTCCGGCCACCTTTCCGGAGTAGATATAGCCGGCGTGGGGGACGACAGCCCCGATGGCGCGTACCTCTGGGAGATCCCCTTTGATCAGATCGGCAGCCTGCGCCCTCAACTGCTCTAGGGTACCCGGGTAGAACGAGCCGGCCACGGCTGCGCGTCGAATCATCGTCAGTCCCTCACGACCCTCTCGGAACTGATGAGTGGCGCTGAAGGCTTCCCCATAATCCACTCTATCTGTTGAGCTAGGCCCTCCTGCAGGGTCACGCGAGGCTGATACCTCAATACGCGACTGGCCAGCGTCGCATCAGCAAAGGTATGGCGGACGTCGCCATGCTGGGACTGAATATGGCGACGGCGGGCCACCATCCCGAGGAGGCGTTCCAACAGCGAGAGGGCTTCGTTAAATAATCTCTTCCCCTGATGGGACTCGATAAACCCCGCGGCTCCGGTTACGAGAGATCGCGGCCTGCTCGACATGCTGGGCTTGTGGCCAGGAGAGCGGAGGCGGCTTCCGCCACCTCCTCGACAGAGATCGAGCGCATACATAAACGATCCGCTTCGATCTGGCACCGCCGCTTTGAGCAGGGACTGCAGGGAAGGGGGACACGGAGCACGACCCCATCGCCTCCGTAGGGACCGATGAGACGTGGATCGGTTGCGCCAAAGAGCGCGACAAGTGGGGTTCCGAGCGCCGCTGCCAAGTGCATGGGACCGGAATCCACCGTCACCAATAGGTCGATCCGCCTCAGAAGGGCGATCAGGACCTTTAGGTCTGTCCGGCCCGCCGCCATGAACGGGGCCAGGTTCATGTGGCTTGCCAGACGCCTGGCCAGTGGAAGGTCCGAGGAGGACCCGATCACAAGGATCCTGGCCCCATGTCGGCGTGCCAGCGCCTCCCCCAAACGCGCGAACCGCTCCTCTCCCCAAAGTTTCGTCGGCCAACGCGCCTGAGGATTCAGGGCAATCACCAAAGCATTCGGCCTCACCTCGGCCTCAGCCAGGAGCGCCTCAGCCCTCGCTCCGTCCTCTGGCCGGGAAGGGAACACAAACGCTTTCGATAGTGGGTCTGCGCCCAAGAACCTGGCGGCTTCCAGGTACCGGTCCACGGCATGCAGCGGCCCGGGTGGAAGCGGCACCACGTGCGTCAATACGCGCTCGCTCCCCTCGCGGGCCCCCGCGAGGCCGACCCGATATCGCGCGCCGGTACAGACCACCGTGAGGGCGCTCTTCAGCAGTCCCTGTAAATCGACAACAAGGTCATACCGACCCCGACGGAGCTCAGCGATAAGCGCGGCCGTCTCTCGCAGTGCCGCCGACCCGCGGAAGGGGGTCCGTACCTCCCGTCCCCATCGCCTGCGGCCTGAAACGATGATCCGGTCCAGCAAGGGATGACCCAACAGCAGATCTGCCGCCTCCTCCTCCACCAGCCATGCGATGTGCCGATCAGGGTACCGCTGCCTGAGCGAGCTGAGGAACGGGAGCGCATTCACCACATCGCCGAGGGAACTCGGCTTAATGATGAGGATTCGCTGCACCTGCTCCATCGGCACAGCAGTATTCCAAGACAGGGCGGTCATTCCAGGCTGCGCCTTCGCACAATCCACTCGGTGGCGCCCAGCAGATCTCTAGCCGTATGGGCGGGCATTGGACCTCCCGCCGAATGAAGACGATCCAACTCCTCGCGCCCATAGCCCGTCAGTACCAGCACCGAAGGGAGGCCTAGCTGACCCGCCAGCTGCATGTCGCTCACCTTATCCCCCACGACGTACGACCGCTCCATGTCTACTTGCTGTTCAAAGGCCGCCTGCTGAATCAACCCGGGGGCAGGCTTACGACACAGGCAGGCCCGTCTGTATGGGAAGCGCCCTTCCCGAGGGTGGTGAGGACAGTAGTAGAAGGCATCTATCTCGCCTCCCGCCTCGCGGAGCAGTTGCAGGAGCCGATGATGGGTCGCTTCAACCATCTCTTCCGTTGCGTCCCCTCGGGCCACCCGCGCCTGGTTGCTAACCACGATCCGCAGATACCCTTCCTCGCCAAGGCGTTTCAACGCTTCTGCCGCCCCGGGAATCGGTCTCATCAGGTCTGGGCGTTGGATCGGCCCGATCTCCTCGTTGATGGTACCGTCCCGGTCCAGAAAGACCGCGGGCCGCCGCCGGACGTTCTCCTCGGTGGTGGAGGTTGATCGTGCGAGAAGGGCCTCCACGGCGGCCACAACCCTCTCCACGTCCAGCGTCTGCATGCATCGATGGTCGATCGGGCAGTCGCGGTAGCGACATGGGCTGCAGGCCGGCGGATCGTGAAGAACCTGATGTCCAGAGCCGAGAGGACCTGTTCGGCGAGGATCCGTCGGGCCGAACAGGGCGACGCACGGGATCCCTAAGGCGGAGGCTAGATGCATGGCTCCCGTATCGTTCGTAAGGAGCAGCGCGCACCGACTGAGCAGGCCGGACAATTCAGTGAGAGTCGTCCGGCCGCCGAAGTCGATGGCAGCTCCGCGTATCCGCTCGCGGATGGCTCTTGTTAATGAGGCTTCCCTCGGTGAACCGAATAACAGGACGGTGGCTCCAAGGCGATCAATCAAAAGATCGGCGGCTGCGGCAAACCGGTCAGTCGGCCAACGCTTTGCCGTCCCATAGGCAGCGCCGGGGGTCATACCAATTAACAGGGTGTGAGAGGGGAGACCCGAGTCGGTGAGCAGCTTCTCTGCTTCCGCATCGCTTCCCGGCGGAAGCAGACACTCTGTCGGGCGAGACCACGCATCCCACTTAAGCGATCGGAGCAGGCCAAGGTAGGAGTCTACCTGATGATGAAGTTTCGGGTTTCGGGTTTCGGGTTTCGGGTTCAAAGATTCTCGTAACGCGTAACTCGAAACTCGAAACTCGAAACTCGAAGGTGAGGGGCATACCCCAACCGTCAAAAAGGGGCCCCGTCCATCGGCCACATACCCGACCCGGTGCGGAATTCCTGCCAGCCAACTGATCAGCGCTGTCCGGAAGCTGTTCGGCAAGAGCAGGGCCAATTCAAAGTTTCGTTGCCGCAGCGCTGTCGCCGCCCACATCAGCTCACCCCTGCTTGGCAACTCAACGAGCTCGTCGATGAACGGTAAGGATCGAAACAACTGGCTAAGCCACGGGCGCACGAGGAGTGAGATTCTTGCTTCAGGAAAGGAGCGGCGAAGGTTAGCGAGCGCAGGCAGAGCGAGGACCGCGTCGCCCAACCAATTAGGGCTTACGACCAGGATGGATCGAAGCCGGTCTGGTTCGAAGGTCCGCCTGATGCGAAGTGTCGCCACACTCATTGTACCGGGGGCCGAGGGCCGGGGGCCGCTTCGCAGTTCCAGGTTTCAGGTACCAGGTTCAGGGTTCTAGACTCGGAACTTCCTGACACGTGGCACGTGGCACGTGGTTGCGTTTTCCATCTGCGATGGACCCAGAGCCACTGGGCCGGCTCCCTCCGAACGAACGCTTCGATGGCCTTGGTGAAAGAGGCGGTGTTGGCAATGACGTCTGCCTTCAGGCGCCCGGTCCTGATCAAGGGGATCTCTTTCTCCACAAGAATAGTGTGCCGGTCCCGCCCGCACCGTATGATGGCGGCGGGAAGAACCGATGCGTCGGTTCTGAGGGCCAGGAGAGCAGGCGCGAGGGCCGTGCAGGCCTGCATACCAAAGAAATCGACAAAGACCCCCTCTTCCCAGGTGGTGTTTTGATCCATGAGGATCCCGACGCTCTCCCCACGAAGCAGCGCCCGCACCAGCGCCGGCATCACCTGTTTCTTGACTAACACCCTCGTTCCACAGGCGGTCCGCAACCGGTTGATTGCCCTATCGAGGTATGGGTTATCCAGAGGGCGCGTCACAATAGACAGTGGCTCCCCAACAAGGGCGGATGCGAGCGGAAGCAGTTCCCACGAACCCAAGTGCGCGGTGATGTAGATGATTCCTTTCCCTCTGCGCTTGGCCTGCTGGATGTGCTCATACCCTTCGACCCGGATGAATTGCCGGAAGTTCTCTCGATCGATCTTGAGACTCCGACAGGTCTCAACAACGGTTCGGCCGAGATTGATAAAGGACAAGCGCGCAAGTTCAGCAATCTCCATGGAGGAAAGCTCACCATCAAAGGCCCGATGCAGGTTCTCATGAGCAATGAGCCGATGCTTGTGATCAACGCGGTAGAGAAGCCCCGCCAACCCCTCACCTGCATAGTAGGCCACTGAAGACGGCAGGTGCAACAATCCCTTCGCGAGTCCTATCGCGAGGAGGTATTCGAGATAGGCGGCAATACCGCCCATGGTCTTGGGCTTCATGAGGCGCTCGGTTTCACCATGCGGCTCAACATGGCATCTAATACCTCCGCCCCTTCCACCAATTCGAGTGAGATCGACAGGGCGTAGAGCGGTGCCCCCACCTTTGCAAGGTCCAAGCAAGTCAATTTTACCATATCCTTTTCTGTGGTGACTACCATGGAGGCACCGCTATTCCTGGCCGCTCCGTTGATGATCTCCAGATCGGCGGTAGAATAGCGGTGGTGATCGGGGAAGACACGGTGAGCCGCGACGAAGGCACCAAGCTGAACAAGGGTAGCCTCAAATCGGCTCGGGTTGGCAATGCCAGAGACTGCCAATAACCGCTGGCCGGCAAGACGTTCAAAATCCAGGTATTCTCCACTCCTCACGTCGATGAGGTTGACAGGCCGATGGACAGCCATGGCGATCGGGGTGGCCGGCGCATACCTTCGGACCGCCTGTATGGCGGAGTCCAGGTCGCGTCCGGCGTCAGCGTGGGTGATGACCACGATGTCGGCCCGTCCGAACGCCTCCGGCGGCTCCCGCAACAACCCCGACGGCAACAGCCGACCGTATCCAAGAGGATTGATCGCGTCAACCAGGACGATATCCAGGTCGCGGTAGAGTCTGAGATGCTGAAACCCATCATCCAGAATGATGACGCCGCAATCCACATGCTCAAGGGCAACCTCACCAACTCGGTATCGGTCGGCTCCGGTCAAGACAGCGACGCCCGGCAGATGCCTGGCCAGTAGATAGGCCTCATCGGCTGCTACCGGCGGCTCGCACCGCAGACCTCTGCCATCGCTGATAATCGTTGGCTTCTTCGAACCACCTCGATACCCCCGTAAGATAATGACCACCTGCTGGCCTCGCTCGCGCAGCCGAGCGGCCAACATCTCAACGAACGGGGTCTTCCCGCTTCCACCAGCACTTAAGTTTCCGACGCTCAGTACCGGGACTGGAAGTCGGCGAGTCCTGGCGAGGCCATGCGTAAAGAGCGCAGCCCGGAGCGAGATTGCTGCCCCATAAGCATACGAAGCCGGACGCAAGCACGTAAGCCAGGCTTGAGCGGTCCATTGCTCCGAAGCCTCCGCCATGCAGCGCAGCGTCCAGGCTGAGAGCGCCTCTATACCTTTCACAAAACGAGCTGCTCCAGGAGGGCCACTGTCCGCTCGCACGCGCCCTGATGGGCCGCCAAGGCTGCCATTGCAGCTTGCCCCATCCTCTCCCTGGCGGCAGGATCACGTAGGAGTCGGGCGAGCTGCCGGGTGAGATCCGCTGCATCGCTCACCTGGATAGCCGCCCCTCGCTCGATAAAGTACGCGCTCGCTTCATTGAAATTCTCCATATGGGGACCGAACAGCACCGGACGACCGTGCAGGGCCGGCTCAAGCAGGTTGTGGCCACCTCTGGATATAAGGCTCCCTCCGACAAAGGCGATACTCCCCACCGCATACAGCGCCGACAGCTCACCGACGGTGTCCACGAGGATCACATCCTTTGCGCCATCTCTTCCTTGAGCCGAGGCGCTCCGCCTCACTGCGGCCAGGCCATGGCCGGCAACTACCGTCTCTACCTGGGCTACGCGCTCGGGACGGCGTGGCGCCAGGATCAGCAGAAGGTCCGGGAACTCACCGCGCAGGCGGCTAAAGACCTGGAGCAACACCTCCTCCTCACCTGCATGAGTGCTTCCTGCCACCAGGATCGGTCGCTCGGCTTCGATGCGAAGCTCCCGACGCCACTGTTCGGCAAGCAATGAGGCATCAGCGTAGGGGGCTGCATCAAACTTGAGATTGCCCACCACATTCACCCGCTCAGGGCTGGCGCCTAGCGCAAGAATCCGCTTCGCGTCTGTACCGGTTTGCATACAAAAGAGATCAACGCACTGAAGGACCCGGCGGATGAAGGGTCGGACGAGGCGGTAGCGTGAAAACGAGCGCTCCGATATCCGACCATTGATAATGGCAACCGGAATCTTTGAGGCAGCACATTCGTGGAGAAAATTTGGCCAGATTTCTGTCTCCGTGAGGAGGATGAGGCGGGGTCTCACGGTAGCCATGGTCCGATGAACGATCATTGGGAGATCGATCGGGAAATACACCACTGCCGCTGTCTGCGGAAACGTTCGTCTGGCAACCTCTCGTCCAGTTCCGGTTACTGTTGAGACCAGAAGCGGTAGCGTTGGCCGACGAGCTGTCCAGAGATTAGCCAGGATGGAGGCAGCGCCGACCTCCCCCACCGAGACGGCATGTATCCAGACAGGCTGAACGGCTTGAAGCCGTGAGAGCAGCGGTTTAGGGTAATAACCCAGACGCTCACGCCATCCCTCCCGGTAGTAGGGGCTTCGAAGAGCCCTCAAAATGATAGAGGGTGACCAGGCAAGTAAAACGAGGGTCAGCAGGAGGGAGTAGGCAGAATACATCCTGGTATACCGGTCGTCACAGATCCGCCCTGAAGTAATCGTCGGCCTTCATCGTGAGCAGGTCGAGGCGTTCTTCGAGGGCTTCCTGATACTTTGTCACCTCATCCTTGGTCGCCGTCGGAGGAACATACATCGGTTCCCCCCAGATGTATACGGCACGGGAGAACGGGACCGGCACGAGGAAGGCGTCCCAACTCTTCAGGAATCGGCGTCGCGATGCACTAAAGCTCACCGGCACAATAGGAGCCCCCGTCAGCTTCGCCACCTCGATGACGCCGAGCCTGACCTTTGCTCGCGGTCCCTTTGGGCCATCCGGGGTAACAACCAGGTTCAGCCTTCCTTTGATGACGCGAATCATCTGTTTGAGAGCGCGCATGCCGCCCCGTGTCGCTGAGCCTCGAATCACCTCGAACCCGAGAATCGTTGCAATTCGGCTGAAATACTCCCCATCCCGATGCTGGCTGACGAGGAGCGCTCCAGGCTTCCCGGGATAGACAAAGGGCATCATCAGGAGCCGGCCGTGCCAGAAGACCACGATGATTCGCTCCCCCTTTGCCCAGCAGCTTTCCGGATACGTACGGCCCACATGAACGATCCGCAGCAGCCGAAATAGGCATTGCATAACCCTCGCAGCAAGCCATGGAACAATGCGCAGAACAAAGCGATCTTCCCTGAGCACAGCGACCGCTCGGGAAAAGGGCGACCTCACCATTACCCTCTCTGGACCGCCATCCCCTCCCCGGCGCCAGACTGCAAGCACTCAAGGATAGCGTCTACCGTCCGACCCATAGCTCCCGGCGGCCCCAATAGATCACGCACCTGCTGGAGATCCTGTCGCATCCGGAGACGTTGCTCCGCCGACAGGAGCAGCCGGCGCGCTTCGTTAGCGATCCGCTCTGGCGTCGCGTGAAATTGAATCAGCTCAGGTACAACTCGTCTTCCCGCTACCAGATTTACCATACCGATGTACGGAACCCTGATCAACGCGCGGCCCAGCAGCCACGAGAGAAATGCAAGGCGATACACGATCACCATGGGGGTACCGATAATGGCCGCCTCCAGGGTCGCAGTGCCTGAAGCCACAAGGATCACGTCCGAGGCAGCCATGACCTCATAGGTTCGCCCCTGAACAACCCTCGCAGAGATAGCCTCTTGATTCAAGTAGGATCTGATAAGGTCGAGGGGAAGACCGTCGGCCACGGCAATGATGACGCGAAGACCCGGCTGCTCTATCATCAGCTGCCTGATCGACCTGAGTAAGATAGGTAGATGTCGCATGATCTCACCCACGCGGCTGCCGGACAAGAGCCCCAACACTGGGGCCGCCCCCTCCAGCTCCAGGCGGCGTCTCGCCTCCTCCATTGATGGTGAAGACGTTAACTGATCCAGGAGCGGGTAACCGACATACAAGGCCTCGATCCCCCTTTCGCGATAGAAACCCTCCTCAAAGGGAAAGATCACCAGGAGCCGTCGGACATACTTCGCGATCGACCGTATCCGGCCAGCACGCCAAGCCCACACCTGCGGACTGATGAAGTAGACAACGGGGATGCCAAGTCGGAATGCCCGGCGGGCGAGCCTCAGGTTGAAGTCCGGAAAATCCACAAGGATCATCAGGTCTGGGCGTCGTTCGCGTAAACACCGGATCATGCTCCGGTATGCCCGCCAGATGGCAGGAAGCCTGGCAGCAACCTCGACGATGCCGACCACCGCCAGATCGCCTGCATATGCGTGGAGACGGACACCCGCCTGGCGCATCCGGTCTCCTCCAATTCCCTCTATAGTCAGGTGGGGGGCGCGCCGCAGAAGTTCTTGAACGACGCAAGCGGCATGCAGGTCTCCTGAGGGCTCCCCTGCGACGATCAGAATCCGGCCATCTCGCATCTGGACTACAATTTCTCCACAATCTGAGAGGCCACCTTCAGGGCGTCCCGGCCGTCCTCGCCTGAGACCAGCGGTCTCTTTCTAGTCCGGACGCACTCGATAAAGCTCTCGAGCTCGACGCGAAGCGGCTCCGCTTTATCAATGGGAATATCTTCCTTCACGATCGTGATGGTTGTTTCAGCAGCCGGATCCGCCGCCGGGATGCGATGGTAGACAGCGATCTCTTGCTGAGAATAGTCAAGAGAGATGAAGGTATCCCGCTGAAAGATCCGTACCCGTCGGACTCGTTCGACGCTCACCCGGCTGGCGGTCAGGTTCGCGACACACCCCGACTCAAACTGGAGCCGTGCGTTGGCGATGTCCACCTGATCGGAGATGACCGGGACACCGACAGCCGTTACTGCGACGACAGGCGACTTAATCAGGTTCAGCACGATGTCAATATCATGGATCATCAGGTCGAGGACGACATCAACATCCGTGTTGCGGTGGGCGAAAGGGCCAAGACGGTGGCATTCGATGAAACCAGGGCTCCTCACGACGGCCTCGAGCGCCTTGACTGCTCCATTGAATCGCTCGATATGACCAACCTGGAAGATTCGATCGTCAGCCTTGGCAACCCCAACCAGTTCGTCGGCCTGAGCGAGGTACTGCGCGATCGGTTTCTCTACTAGGACGTCCACCCCGCGCTCCAAGAACTCCCTAGCGATCGAGTAGTGCAGCAGGGTCGGCACCGCCACGCTGACGGCATCTACCCTTCCCAGGAGTTCGCGGTAATCGCGACACAGTTGGATCCGGTACCGCGCCCCCAACTCCTGCAGGCGAGTCTCATCGATATCGACCACCCCGACCAGTTCAACGCCCGCCATCTCCGAATAGATTCTGGCGTGGTGCTGCCCCACGTAGCCAACACCCACCACACCGACTCGAATTGGATGCCCGTTCTTCATTCCCGATTCTTCCTTCCTCTTGCATCGGTATGAGCGAACTCGCCCTCAGCTATCAGCAGTCAGAGACGTAGGGGCGCTGCTTGCTGCGCCCTATTCGGGCAGGGCAAGCCCTGCCCCTACGCCGACGGCTGATCGCCGTCCTGCTGCTAGTCTGCCACAATCGCTAGCCCAAGCCGGTCGGCAGTCGCCACCACCTTCTCCCGATCGAGAATCAAGGTCTGATCGGCATCCAGGGCAAGTGCAGTCGCGCCCGCATCTTCGAGGGCCGCCACAGTCTCCGGTCCGATGACCGGAAGATCGAAGCGCATATCTTGGTCGGGACGCCCAACCTTGACGACCACCACCCCCCCATTCCCGAGTTTGCCGCCGCGGCGAATGGCGGCATCAGTTCCATCGATCGCCTCCACTGCGAGGACAGTTCGGTGTTTGACCACGACAGTTTGACCGATTCGCAATTGCGCGATGGCTCGGGCAAGCTCTCTTCCAAAGCTGATATCTTGCTGCTCAGAGGAACTTGGCGCCCGTACCGTCAGCAGTCCCTTCCGCAATACGATCGAAGAAAGAAACCGCCGACAATCATGCAGCGTGATCCCTTCCTGTATCAACACCTCGCCCACGCCCGCGAGGATCGTATCGCCGCGTCGGTCTTTGAGCTTCTGATAGAACAGCAGGCCATCCAGATCGGTCTTCACGCGCGAGAAGATGAGATCGAGTGGGACCTTCCCAAGCATCACAGCAGTCGTCACCTTCTCATGCTTCAGCGCCGCGATCAGGTGGCCAAGCTGTCCGGCTCCCACCCAACAGATCGCATCCACTTCATTGGCCAGGTCGGCAGAGGCGGCCTCTTCGACGGCCACCGCTACGACCTTGAACCCCTGCATGCGCGCTTCCCGCGCCGCTACGACCGGAAGCGGCCCTCCGCCGGCTATGATCCCGAGACACTCCATCGACTTTACCGTTTCGAGTTGCGAGTTTCGGGTTTCAGGTTTGGCTCTCCAGTTCCAGGTGCTGAGTCGAAGGTTCCCTTGCACGTAAGATCTTCTTCAACACGAAACTCGGAACTCGAAACTCGACACATCGCGTTAGCGCGCGATCCCTCTCGCCGATAACTTGATGAAGTGAATCAGGTGATCGATCTCTGGGCAAATGCCAACCTCCGCCACAATTCTCTCCAGGGCCTGAGAGGTGTTCAGTTTGGAGAGAAAGATCAATCGATAAGCCTGCTTCAGCTTTAAGACCACCTCTTCGGAGATACCGTGCCGGCGTAAGCCAACGGTGTTCAGACCGTAGCACCGCGCGCGATTCCCGTGAACCATTACAAAAGGTGGAACATCCTGCGACACGAAAGAACAGCCGCCGACCATGGCGTATTGTCCGATACGGACGAACTGATGGATCCCTGCCTGTCCACCGATAACCGCTCGGTCTTCGACCTCGACGTGGCCGGCTAGTCCAGCTTGACTGACGACCACCACGTCATCACGTAAGAGGCAATCGTGTGCGATGTGCGCATAGGCCATGATGAAGTTCCGGCGCCCCAGCACCGTGGCGCCCCTGCCTTTCGAAGAGCCGCGATGGACCGACGCGAACTCCCGGATGACTGTCTCGTCACCGATCACCAGCCGGGTCATCTCACTTCGGTCCTGAAAGATCTGAGGCACGGCGCCAAGGACTACGTGAGAGAAGATCTGACACCGTTCCCCGATCTCTGTGATCCCCTCGATGAGGGTATGCGAACCGATGACGGTCCCGGACCCCACGGTGACATCAGGGCCGATGACCGAAAAGGCGCCGACGCTACAGTCTGGCCCAAGCTTGGCCTCCGGTGCAACAACCGCTGACGGATGAATCTGTATCATTGTTCCCCCATCGCCACGGGAAGGCCTGGAGGAAGGTTCGGGGATTCCCGGTCAACGACAATGCACGACAACTCAGCCTCCACAGCTAGCTTGCCCTCCACCAAGGCGCTGGCTCGCATTCGACAGGTACGGCTCCTGAGTTGGATCAGCTCGACCTCGAATCTCACCTGATCCCCCGGCAGCACAGGCCTGCGAAACCTGGCCCGGTCGATGCCGGCAAGATACAGGAGCTTCTTTTCGGCGCTCACGTTCAGCGTCCGCATCAACAGGATCCCTCCGACCTGCGCCATCGCCTCGATCACCAGCACTCCCGGCATAATCGGCTGCCCTGGAAAGTGACCCTGAAAGAATGCCTCGTTAATGGTCACGTTCTTGAGCCCTACCACCCTCTTTCCCGGCTCGATCTCGAGAATCCTATCGACCAGGAGGAAGGGATACCGGTGGGGAAGCATCTCCTGAATCTGTCGACTATCGATCACTGGGATCCCCCATCAGACGCCGGCTGAGAAGGCTGCGCCTCCTCCCTCCGTTCTGAAGCGGCGCCCTCTAACGATGCTAAGCGAGCCTCAATGCGCTTGAGGGTATTCAGGATTTGGGGGAGCCGATTCACCGCGGCGACGCTGCGCTTGAATGCAAGATGCGGTACAGCGGGAGAACCCAGGAAGACACCCCCAGGCGGAAGGCTCTTACTAACTCCAGCCTGCGCTCCCACGGTAACATCGTCGCCGATCTCGACATGATCGACGATCCCGACCTGGCCGGCCAGCGTCACCCGATCTCCGATCTTCGTACTGCCGGAGATGCCGCTCAGGGCCGCAATTACCGTATCTGCTCCTACGACAACATTATGTGCGATCTGGACGAGATTGTCGATCTTAGTCCCACGCTTGATCCGCGTCGCCCCCATTGTCGCTCGGTCGATTGTAACGTTGGCACCGATCTCCACATCATCCTCGAGAATCACCCGCCCCACCTGCGGGATCTTGATGCGGACCCCCTGTCCGTCCCTCAGATACCCGAAGCCATCGCTACCGATCACAGCTCCGCTGTGGATAATCACTCGATCGCCAATCTCAACGCCGTCCCGAATCATGACCTGCGGGTAGAGCCGGCAGTCAACGCCGATGCGGCTACCCTTGCCGATGTAGACCTGGGCACCCACAACGCTTCTCGATCCAATCGTCACACCCGCCTCGACGACCGAGAGTGGACCGATCGCAACATCCTCCGCAAGACGCACGCCCTCCTGCACGATGCTGGATGAATGGACGCCAGGCGTTGGACGGTCCGGGGTGTAGAAAAGACGGAGGGCCTGGGCAAAAGCCAGATACGGATCGTTCGTCAGCAGCGCCGGCTTGGCACAGGGCGGGCTCCCTTCACGTACAATCACGGCAGAGGCCCTGCTCGCCTCCAGCGTCGGCAGGTCACGGGCGTTCACCACAAAGGTCAGGTCTCCCTCACCCGCCTCGTGCAGTGGAGCGAGACGATGGACCTCAATCTCACCGTTGCCTACCAGCCGGCACCTCAGCTTTTCAGCCAGCTCCCTCAGTTGCATCGCCGCAACTACTTTTTACTTCGACGGGTGTTGTAGCGTTCCAAGATCTCTTTGGTGAGGTCGGCCGCATCGTTGCTATAGATCACACCGCTCTGTCCCTTCTCAACAATGAGGGTGAACCCTTTCTCTTTGCCATAGTCCCGGATCACAGCCGTGAGATCCCTGAGCAGATCGTTCAGCATCTCGCTTTCCCGCTTGGCCAGGTCACGGTTGAAATCCTCGGTCACTCGCTTGAGATCACGAAGCTTGCGTCGAATCTCTTCCTCTCTATCCTTCTTTGCAGCATCACCCAGGGCGGATGCCTGTTTCTGGAAATCTGCGTCCATCTGCTTGATCTCAGCCTCTTTCGCGCTGATCTCTTTCTGTTTCTCAGCCGCCTCCGCCTTCACCGTAGTCATCGCCGCCTGGCCCTCTTTCGACTGCGAGATAACCGTCTGAAAATCTACAAACCCGAGCCTCATCGGGGGATCCGCAGCCCAGCTCGCGGATGCCATCAATACCACCGCCGCAGCCCCATAGAACAGCCACCATCGCCAACCGCACATCGATCGCGCCATACGTCGTTTCCTCCTGGTGCTAAAACATCGATCCGACCGTCAAGTGCACGGCACTGTTCGACTCCCCTGCCCGCTTGTCCAGGTTGAGGCCCAACTCGACCCGCACCAGACCAAAGGGGGTGGCGACGCGAACTCCGCCCCCGGCAGTCGGTCGCAGATCTAACGAGAGACTTTCCCCCTTGGTCCAGACATTGCCAGCATCGAAAAAGAGCAAGCCCCTCACACCCAATGGCTCATAGATGGGGAACATTACCTCGTTGTTGAAGTAGATGGCCTTGTTACCGCCGATCCGTTCCCTTGTTTTAGGATCGATAGGGCTCAAGTGGAAGGTCTTGAACCCCCGAACGGTGTTGGTGCCGCCGAGGTAGATCAGTTCCTGGACCGGCAGGTCCTTCCCGCCGTAGGGCTCCGCGACAATCAGGTTCCCGCGGACATGGCCGACCAGCTTCCAGATCAGTGGGTGGTAGTAGCCCAGTTCGAGGTTGAAGCGATTGAACTTGTTTTCCCCACCCAGAAAGGTCGCGGCAATCTGATACGTTGCAGCCCCGCTGAAGCCTCTGGTCGGATCACGGGGGTTGTCCCTGAGGTCCAACGAGAGACCAAAAGAGACCCGTCCGGTCGTATTCGTCCCTTTCTGGTCCTTGATCTCATCCGGGGCGTTCTCGTTAACATCAAAGATCCGGTTCACCTCGTACCGGTACCCAAGGGTACCGAATAACTGCTTGTAGAGCCGCCGGCCAAAGGCCATCGAGCCGCCCTTGATGTCCTGATCAAAGCCGACCTGGTCGTTGAAGAGCAGGCGCTGGTTGAACACCGAGACGTCCAGCGAGGTCCCGGTATCCAGGATGTAAGGATCAAAGAAGTTCAGGACAAACCGACTGGCCCTGGCGCCAAGCTGCGCTGAAACCGAGACCCGCTGTCCCAATCCCAGAAAGTTACTCTGCGAGATCGAGCCAGAGCCCATGACCCCGTCAATCGAGCTGAAGCCGCCTCCAATGCTGAAGGAGCCGGTCGGCTTCTCCTTCACTGCCACATCGATGTCCACCCGATCCTCGGAGGTGCCCCGACGGGTCTCGATCTTGACATCCTCGAAGTAGCCAAGGTTGTTCAGATTCTGGCGACCGCGCGCCAGCAGACGGCTATTGTACAGGTCGCCTTCGATCAGAGGGATCTCCCGTCGGATCACTTTGTCTCGGGTCTTTGTGTTGCCTGAGATCTCGATCCGCTCCAGGAAGGCCTGTTTCCCTTCACTGATCTCCAGGCCCACATCCACAATATGGCTCTCTCGATCGGTGTTAATGGTCGGGGCAATATCCGCGAAGAGATAGCCACGCTCCGAATACCGGTCGGTGAGGGTCAGCATGTCCCGCTGGAGCACCTCCCGGCTAAAGATACCCTGCCTGGCGATCTGAAGCGGCTTCAACACTTCCTCGGTAGAAAAGACGGTGTTGCCCGTCACCCGCACCTCCCCGACCCGGTACCGCGGGCCCTCTTCCACGCGAATGCTGATCTCGAGCTTCTGCCTTGTCTCGATCACCCGGATCTCCGGCTCCCCCACTTTAATATCGAGATAGCCATTATCCAGGTAGAAGGCCTTGATTCGATCGAGATCGCGTTGCAACTCATCACGTTTCAGAGTCCCAAAAAAGAAGAACAGAAACAGCTCCCTGGTGGCCATGCGCGCCTTGATCTCCTGCTCGCTTAACCCTTTGGCTCCAAGGATCCGAATGGTGGAAGTCTCAAACTTTCCCCCTTCATCGATCTGGAAGGTGACCGCGACCTCCCCCTCCGCAGTCTTGTCTATTTGTGGAAGAACCTTGGCCTGGTAATACCCCTCTTCTTCATAAAACAACCGGACCTTGTCCGCATTCGCCGTCACGGCCTGCGGGCTGAACACCCCTCCCTCGGCCAGCGCGAGTTTCTCCTTGATCTTGTCAGTAGTAATCTGCTTGTTACCTCGGATCTTCACTTCCCGGATGGTCGGCTTTTCGGTGAGGATAAAGGTGATCTTCAGGCCCCCTTCAAAGACTTCGGCATCCACAGCGACATCGTCGTAAAAGCCCAACCGATAGACCGTCTTGACATCCTCCCTGATCTTTTCCAGAGAGAACGGCTCTCCAACCCTGGTCTTGAGCTTGAACCGGATCGTAGCCTCGTCGATCTTTCGGCTTCCCTTGATATCGAGCTGTTTGACCTGTGTCTGTTCCTGGCCATAAGCGTTGCCGAACGCCAACGCCAAGAAAAGGACGAGTGAACCGGCGGCGAGAACCTTTAGGCTATCCGCGAAGGCGTGCACCGATCGCTATCGCTCCTCGAATCTGGACGGGATACCTACGCTCAAATGAAATGCAGCATTTATACTACCTTTGCCGCGAAAACACAAGGACGAAACTCACCCGGACGGACCGCAATTGAAGAGATATGGGATGGAGAGAGGTGAGGCTATTTAGGGGCTTCGAGGAGGCTGACCTCTTCGAATGTCAAGGCATCGCCCTCGAGTGTAACCCTGAGGGTGGCTCCTTCTGTCAATCGCCCCTTCAAGACCTCTTCGGCTAATCGATCCTCCACATAGCGCTGAATGGCACGGCGGAGGGGCCTGGCGCCAAGGGTTGGGTCAAAACCTCGGTTGATCAGAAAATTCTTCGCGCTCTCATCGACCACAAGCGAGATCTTGCGCTCCACGAGCTGAAGCTGGAGACGGGCGAGCATCAGATCTACGATTTGACAGAGTTCGTTTTTGCTCAACTGGTGGAAGACGATCACCTCGTCGATCCGGTTGAGCAGTTCTGGATTGAAGGCCCGTTTCAGCTCGCCCAGGACGGTATCCTTCATCTTATCGTAGACCGTCTCGTCACCGCCCTTGGCGAAGCCCATTGTGGTATGGAGACCGATCTGACGAGCGCCGATGTTGCTCGTCATGATCAGTATGGTATTCTTGAAGTCAACCATGCGACCATAGCTGTCGGTAAGGCGGCCATCCTCAAAGATCTGGAGGAGCAGATTGAACACCTCCGGATGAGCTTTTTCTATCTCATCGAGGAGAATGACGGAGAATGGCCGGCGCCGAACCTTCTCAGTGAGCTGGCCCGAATCGTCGTACCCGATATACCCCGGAGGTGCGCCGATGAGACGGGAGGTGGAGAAGCGCTCCATGTACTCCGACATATCGACGCGGATCAGCGCGTCCTCCGTCCCGAACAGGAATTCCGCCAGCGCCTTGGCCAGTTCGGTCTTCCCTACGCCGGTTGGTCCAAGGAAGATGAACGATCCGACGGGACGGCTCGGGCTCTTAATCCCGGCCCGCGAACGGCGAATCGCGCGACTCACGCTCTCGATGGCCTCGGTCTGCCCCACCACCCGCTTGGCCAGATCCTGCTCCATCCGGATCAGCTTGGCTGATTCCTCTTCCTCAATCTGGTACAGCGGAATGCCTGTCCACTTAGAGACGATGTAGGCGACCTCCTCGGCCGTCACAACGGTCTCCTCCTTCGCCCTGGACTCCTTCCAGCGAACCTTTTTCTCTTCTAACTCGGTCCGGAGCTTGCGCTCCGAATCTCGGAGCCTAGCCGCAACCTCAAAGGCCTGGGTCCGGATAGCGTCTTCCTTCTGTGCCCGGAGGCGCTCGACTTCGTTCTCCATCTCGCGGAGATCCTGTGGCAGCATCAGGGTTTTCAGTCGCGCTCGCGAGCCGGCCTCGTCAATGACATCAATAGCCTTATCAGGCAAAAAGCGGTCGGCGATGTAGCGCTGAGACAGACGCGCAGCGGCCGTGACGGCCTCGTCAGTGATGACCGCGCAGTGATGCGCCTCGTAGCGATCCTTAATCTCCCGGAGGATCCGAATCGTCTCCTCCACACTCGGCGGCCCGACCTGGACCGCCTGGAACCGTCGCTCCAGTGCTCGGTCCTTCTCAATGTGGCGGCGAAACTCGTCGAGGGTGGTAGCACCGATGCACTGCAGCTCTCCGCGCGCAAGCGCCGGCTTCAACATGCTGGACGCGTCGATCGCGCCCTCTGCGGCACCGGCGCCCACTAACGTGTGCAACTCATCGATGAACAGGATGATACTCTGTGCCTGCTGAATCTCCTTGACGACAGCCTTCAGCCGCTCCTCGAACTGACCGCGATACTTGGTCCCGGCCACCATGCCGGCGAGGTCAAGCTGGACGACCCGCTTCCGAAGCAGGGTCTCCGGCACGTTGCTGGCCACAATACGTTGCGCAAGCCCTTCCACGATGGCGGTCTTCCCCACGCCGGCCTCCCCGATCAAGACCGGATTGTTCTTTGTCCGGCGCGAGAGAATCTGGATGACCCGCTCGATCTCCGCCTCACGGCCGATGACGGGATCCAGTCGGTCTTGGCGCGCCATCGCGGTCAGGTCCACACCGAACTCATCCAGCGCAGGTGTCCTGGTCGAGGACGTGGGCTTGGAGGCCTGCTCGCCCAGTAACTCCTGGGCCTGCGCCTTCGCGGAGGCCACACTGACGCCGAAGTCCCTCAGGACCAAGGAGGCGATCCCTTCGCCCTCGCGGATCAGTCCGAGCAGCAGGTGCTCTGTCCCGATATAGTTGTGTCCGAGTGATCTCGCTTCAGAGATGGCATATTCCAGGACCTTCTTCGCCTGCGGGGTAAAGGGGATCTCGCCGGCGGGACTGAACTCTGAGCCGACCGAGACGATTTTCTCGATCTCTCCCTTCACCGCGGAGATGTTCACGTTCAGCTTCTTGAGGATCGCGACCGCGAGTCCGTCGCCCTCGCGGATCAGTCCGAGCAGCAGGTGCTCAGTGCCGACGAAGTTGTGTCCGAGGCGGATCGCCTCCTCCCGGGCCAGGATAATCACCTTGCGGGCTCGCTCTGTGAATCGCTCAAACATCTCCTCGCTCCCCTCTCTTCAGCGCCCTAGCATCACTAGTATTTTCAGTATAGCCGATCCTTTCAGAATTTCAAGCCTTCTCTGAGCCTGTCCTGCAAACCCCATGTCGTATGGTTCGACCTCGCTCACCACAAGCTTCGACGGGACCTATCCTGAGCACAGTCGAAGGGCTCAGCACGAACGGGAAAATATCAGTGTTTTCAATCTCTATACCGTTCACCCTGAGCTTATCGAAGGGTAAACGGGGGTTTGACGGACAGGCTCCACTACAATTCGACCATCCAATATTGTCACGATCCGATCCGACCGATGGGCTAACTTCTCATTGTGCGTCACCATGACAAAGGTGAGGCCACGTTCTCGATTCAGCCAATGGAGTAGCTCAAAGGTCGCATCGCCTGTCTTGGTATCCAGGTTTCCGGTCGGTTCGTCTGCAAGGATGATCTTGGGTCCGGCGCCAAGGGCCCTGGCGATAGCAACTCGCTGCTGCTCCCCGCCGGAGAGTTCAGAGGGACGATGTAAGAGCCTGGGCTCGAGCCCCACCTCCCTCAGCAGAGACGCGGCGACCTCCCGTGCCTGTGACCGCTTCCAGCGCGCCACCAAGAGCGGCATCATAACATTCTCCAGTGCGGTAAACTCCGGCAGCAGATGGTGGAACTGGAAGATAAAGCCGACAGTCCGGTTGCGAAAGCCGGCCAGTTGCCCATCGTCCATCTGCCCAAGGCTGACATTCTCATAGAAAATCTCACCTGCGGTTGGGCGATCCAGGGCGCCGAGTAGATGCAGGAACGTGCTCTTACCGGCTCCTGAAGGTCCCACGATTGCAATGAATTCTCCCTTTTCAATACTGAGGTCAACACCCTTCAGGACCTCAACCGGTCCGCCGTCGACCTGAAACGACTTGTAGACGCCATCTGCTCTGATAAACTCACTCATAGCGGATCGCGACGACTGGGTCAAGCCTGGCCGCCCGCCAGGAAGGGTAGAGCGTCGCGAGAAAGCTCAAGACCAGCGTCGAGGAGGCGATCAAGACCAGGTCGGTCCCTTTCATTAATATCGGGAGGGCATCCAGCAGATAGACATCACCCTGGAGCCTGACGATTTTATAGGTCTCCTGCAGCTTGCAGATAATGGCGCCCCCCGCAGTCCCCAACAGGGTACCGACAAGCCCAATCACCAATCCCTCTACCATGAAGATCGACATGATGCTCCCAGAGGTAGCGCCAATTGACCTCAAGATGCCAATCTCTGCCCCCTTGTCCATCACCTTCATGGTCAGGGTACTCACGATGTTAAAGGCGGCCACCAGCACGATCATCGTCAGGATGATAAACATGGCGATCTTTTCCAGCTTCAGCGCAGCAAAGAGGTTACGGTGCAACTGCATCCAGTCCCGCGCGACGTACGGGAACCCAAGGCGTCGCTGAATCTCCGCCCCCACCTCCTTTGCCTTGTACAGATCGTCCACCTTCACCTCGATCCCTGTCACTGATTGTCCCATCTGGAAGAACTGCTGAGCCGCCGCAATGGTAATATAGGCGAGGGCGCTGTCGTATTCGTACATTCCCATCTCGAAGATCCCGACTACGGTAAAACCTCGCATGCGCGGCGCAAGTCCGAATGGGGTCAGCACATTTCCGAAGGGGGAAATGACATTCACCCGCCCGCCGAGGCCCACCCCGAGATTCGTTGCCAAGGCGCGCCCGATGATGATCCCCTCAGGGTCAAGACGCCATCCGCTTCCCCCAGCCGGTCCTTTCAGCCGAGCTGGATCGACCTCGGTGAAGCTCTTGGTCAGCGCCGTAACCTCCTGCGCGGAGTCGAGGTCGATACCACGAAGGACCGCCCCTCCCGCCCCTCGACCCGTGCTCAGCATCACCTGGTGGTAGGTGAAGGGAGAAACGGCCACCACGTGCGGAACATCGCGAACCCGCACAAGCGTCTGAGCCGGCTCCTCCATCCCTCGATCCCCATAGCGTATGATCCAGAGGTGGGCATTGGTCCCGAGGATCTTACTCCGAAGGTCACGCTCAAACCCGCTCATCACCGCCAGGACGACAATGAGCGCCATGACACCAAGGGCGACGCCGCCAATAGAGATCAGTGTGATCAGGGAGATGAACGCCTGCCCTCGCCTCGCCTTCAGATACCGAAGTCCCACGAACAGTTCAAACGGCATCGGTACCGCCTTGTTCGCCTTGGGCGGGCTTCAGGAGAGGAAAGAGAATGACATCACGAATGGAGGCGGAGTCGGTGAAGAGCATAGCCAGCCGGTCGATGCCGATCCCTTCACCAGCCGTCGGAGGCATCCCGTACTCCAATGCACGCAGATAATCCTCATCCAGGCCATGGGCCTCCAGATCGCCTTCATCCCGCTGCCGCAACTGGTCAAGAAAACGGGCGCGCTGCTCGCGCGGATCGTTCAGCTCAGAATAGGCGTTGGCGATCTCCATCCCGCCCACGAACAACTCAAACCGCTGAACCGTCGTCGGCTCCCCTCGTTTCGCTTTGGCCAAGGGAGAAAGCTCGGTGGGAAAATCGATGATGAACGTAGGCTGCAAGAGCTTCGGCTCTACCAGGGCATCGAACAGCTCAGCCATCACCTTCCCCATGCCCCAACCCGGCGAGATGCTCACCCCATGGCGTCTGGCCGTCGCACTTACACCCTCTTCTGTCTTGAGGGCCTCTGCATCAAGTCCAGCCAGCTTAACAAGGGCCTCCTCTAGCGTGAGCTTGGGCCAGGGTGGGGCGAAGGAGATCCGCTGTCCCTGATAGGTCACCTCATGGTCTCCCGTGATCTCCTTGGCCAGGCAAGCAAGTAGCTCTTCCGTCAGCGCCATCAAATCGCGGTAATCGGCATACGCTTGGTAGAACTCCAACATCGTGAACTCAGGGTTATGTTGGGTAGAGATACCCTCATTCCGGAAGCTTCGGTTGATTTCGAAGACCCGGTCGAACCCTCCTACCACGAGCCGCTTCAGATAGAGCTCTGGGGCAATCCTCAGATACAGCGTGAGGTCGAGGGCGTTGTGATGTGTGACAAATGGGCGCGCCATGGCGCCGCCGGCCATCGCCTGCATCATGGGGGTCTCGACTTCCAGGAACCTCCTCGATTCAAGGAAGCGGCGGATCTCCGTGATCAAGCGGCTACGTGTCCTGAAGGCATCCGCGACCTGGCGGTTCACGATGAGATCCAGATAGCGCTGACGGAAACGGGTCTCCACGTCAGTCAGCCCATGCCACTTTTCCGGCAGCGGCCGCAGCGACTTCGACAGGAGCTGAACCGTCCCGGCTCGCACCGTGAGCTCTCCTGTCCGCGTCCGGAAGAGCTGGCCCTCCACCCCCAGGTAGTCGCCGACATCCAGCTTCTTACAGAGGTCGTATGCCTCGGGACCGACGGTATCCCGTACGATGTAGATCTGAATCCTCCCGGAACCGTCCTGGAGGTGAGCGAAGGTCGCCTTCCCATGACCCCGTACGGACATTAGGCGCCCGGCTATCGACACCTGAGGAGCCCCCGCATCCCCCTCTTCAGAGAGACCCGCATACTCCCGGTGCAGATCGGCCGCGAGGTGCGTGACACCGAACCGGGCTGGATACGGGTCAATGCCGGCTGCTTCAAGCTCCGCCAGCTTCCGTATCCGCTCGCTTACCAATGAACGCTCTTCGCTCACCTAACCTCCTGTTGAATCCACTGGGGGTTCATTCCCCGCGGCTTGCCGCGAGTTCGTCATACCGGCGGAAGCCGGTATCCAGAGGGCCCGACTGGATTCCGTGTCAAGCACGGAATGACGGGCCAGAACAGAAGACGATACCCCGCAGCTTGCTGCGGGGTAGTTCATTTGGTCCGATTATAGGAAGGGGGGGTGACGGGTGTCAAGGTACTTCAGACCTCAGCCGAGCGATCAGTGAGAGGCAACAGTTCAGGAGGTTTCAACTGAGGCCGAGAGAGACAGGAGACGCAGGGGGAGAAATCGATCGGCAGATACAAATGGAGCTCTTCTAGAAAAGTACAGCAGGAGACCCAGCCGCGCGGCCGCTGGCGCCATCGCCACCCGAGCCTCCACCGGCGATCATTGTCGTACCGGAGGGACGATCCGCCTGGTCGCCTCTACTGGGCTTTCCCGCGATCGAGGAGCGTCGAGGTCATCTGAAGGAAGGTCTTGGGGCCGATCGGCTTAGGGATGAATCACACATCCTGCCTGGCGCATCCGCTCCTCGTCGCCGGCCACGTAGTAGGCGCTGACCGCGAGAATCGTGACGGCTCGAGTCTCCGGGTCCTCTCGAAGCATCATGTATTGTGTCTGTCTTCGTCTGCATTCGGCGCGTCAGGGCTGGCTTGATCCAGATCGATCTCCCGGAGACCGGGGAGGACCTCGCGAGGCGCGTACCGCGCCACCGTGCGCATCTGCCGGACGACCCTGGTGATGGTCTCAACAGCCGCTTCAATGTTCGCCACGGCCTTGGCCTTGGCCTCGGGAGTAACCCCTTCGCTGATGAGCCGCCCCAGGCTGAGGACGATGATGTTCAGGGGATTCAGAATCCGATCGCTCGCGGTCACGGCCAGCTCCCGAATGGCTGTGACCTGATCCGCCTCCAGGGACCTGGCGCGCAGCTTCCGGACCTCCAACGCCCGAACAACTGCCACATCCAGCAGACTCATGTCCTCGAGCGGCTTGTACAGATAGTCGAAGAGGACCCCCTGCCGCAGCGCCGCGATGGCGTTCTCGAGCGACCCGTACCCAGTGAGCACGATGACGGGAAGATCTGGGTCCAAACTCTGAAGCTTCCCAAGCAGCCCCAGACCGTCCAGGCCAGGCATGATCATATCGGTGATCACGACGTCCGGAACGGCCTCGCGCGCCAGCGTCACGGCCGCCTCCCCATTCCCGGCTTCCTGGACCATGTAGCCCATCCGCCCTAAGTGGCGCGAGAGCAATCTGCGGATCTCCGGATCGTCATCGACTATCAGCAGTCGCGCTTTCACAGTTACCCTCCCTCGCCTTTTCGCCGTCCATCCCCGTCCGCCTCATCCTTGATCTTTGAGTTGAACAGCCACTCGATCGTCAGATCCAGGTCCTGAAGATGGTCCAGCGGTTTGCGCAAGCAGGCATACCCCGCTCTCTCGATCTCCTCGATCACCGGAGACCCGGTCAGCATCAGGATCTTCAGTCCAGGGCGACGCCGGCAGCACTGAGCAGCAAGCTCGAGGCCGTTCATGCCAGGCATAAGGAAGTCCACAATAGCGAGGTCAAATGGCCCTTGTTGAAGCAGCGCTAGCGCCTGGCCACTGTCGGCCGCCTGGGCCACCTCATGCCCCTGTCGTCTCAGTCGCCGCGTGAGCAACCGAATGATCTCTGGCTCATCATCGACCAACAGTATATGCATGCCCTTCATGCCCGTTCTTCCTCCGTATCATCTCCGAGGGAGCGTAACAAGGTCATTGTGAATCGGGCGCCCCTTCCATCGGCCACCGGGCTCTCCATCGTGAGCTCTCCCCCATGCTTCTCGACGATCCCGTAGCAGATGCTCAGGCCGAGACCAGTTCCCTTACCAACCTCTTTCGTCGTGAAAAAGGGATCAAATATCCGGGTCTGGAGATCTCTCGGGATGCCGTGGCCCGTGTCGGTAATACTGAGCAGCACCTGGTTGTCGGCAGCCAGCCCGGTGCGGATGGTGATGCTCCCCGTCCCGACCGCCTCCATGGCGTCCCGGGCGTTCGTGATCAGGTTCAAGAACACCTGCTCGAGCTGCATCGGATCGGCCCAGACCGGCGGGAGCGCAGGGAGCAGCTCCCGAACCACAACAATGTTTTTGGCCTTGAGCTGCTGCTCGAGAAAGGTGAGAGCACCTGTCACCACATGGTTTAAGTCAGTGACCTGTCGCTTTCCCTTGGACTGGCGCGAGAAGTCGCGGAGGTGGTTGATGATGCCCATCATTCGGGTCGTCTGCGCCTCGATGCGCCGCAAGTCTTCATGGATCTCCTCGTCAACAAGCCGCTCGTCGACCAGCAACTCCTGGGCATAGCCCCTAATGACCATCAGGGGCTGGTTCAACTCATGCGCTATCCCGGCCGCCAGGGTCCCCACGGCCGCCAACTTCCCAGACTGGATGAGCTGGGCCTGCGTCTCCTTGAGATTCCTCGTCCGCTCCTCAACCTTCTGCTCCAGCTCATAATGGAGCCGGGCGTTCTCGATGGCGATAGCCAACTGCTCTCCGAGGGGGGTGAGGAGATTAAGATCGCTCTCCGTGTAGCGGCGGGGCTCGACATCATCCAAAAAGAGAGCGCCAATCACCTCCCCCTTCACGATCAACGGGAGCCGGACGGTGGAGCGGATCCCTTCTTCCAGAATGACCCCATCTTCGATGAACAGCCCCGCCTCGGCCAGGTCTGATTCGATATGGGGTTGCCGGTGCGTCATGACCCACTCGATGCCGGTTCCTTTCCCGTTCGACCAGACCCTTCCAACTTTGGCCTCGTCGGGTTGATCGGTCGCGAGGCGGAAGACCCGGAGATGCTTCCCCGAGCTGTCAGGGACCACAACCCCCATCCGGGTGAATGGAAGAAGCTGCTTCAACTCCTGGGCAAAGGCATCGTAGACTGCGCCAAGATCGAGTGAGGAGCTGATCACTCTGATCAGCCGATTAATCGCCGCGATTCGCTCGGCCCTCTGGGCGGCAGTATCATAGAGCCTGGTCTTCTCGATGGTTGAGGTCTCCAGCCGCTCGGCCATTGCGTTGAAGGCAACAGCCGCCTTCCCCAACTCTCCTCCGGCATGGGTCTCCACGCGATGGGAGAGATCTCCATCGGCCAGACGACGACTCCCTTGCGTGATAGCCAGGATAGGCCGGCTCAGCCAGGTGGAGAAGATGAGGGCCAAGCCCACACTCCCGGCCACGCTCAGGAGGAGTGCGGCGACGCCAGCGGCCGCCACCCGCCGGATTACGGCTGAGCCGCGCTCGACATCCTCCTCGATTTCCCGGAGGGAGAGTTCGTAGATCCGACCAAGGGTTGCGGTGGCCTCATCGCTTGCTCGATCCAGCGCTTTCATCTTCGCGGGGGCGGCGCGATTCACCCGAGGATCAGGAATGGCCAGGATCTCCCGGCTGAGGGTCTCAATCTGTGATACCTGAATCCGAGCCGCCTCCAGCAACTGTCGCTCCTCTACATCACTGAAGTGGACGGTCTTCAGCCCGGCAAGGACCTCATGGAATCGCGCCGAGCGTTGTTCGAACGCCACGCGCTCCTTGGGGTCGCCGGTGATGAGATAGTCGTTGGCCGGCATCACAAGCTGAGCCACCGCGAACTGGAGGTTGGCAATCCCTACAGACTCCATGGCGACTTCGTCATGAATGGTCTGGACTCTCTGCCAGACGGCCTGTAGCCCGACCGCTCCGATCCCGGCCAGGAGCAGATATGGGATCAAAATCCCCACGAACGCCAGGAATAGGTGCGTGCGGATGCTCCAGTCTCGAATCCACCTCATGCCCCTGCTCCCTCGGCAGGCTCCGGGGCCTCCGACGGCCCGCCCAGCTCGACCAGCTCGATGAATGGCTCTACCACGCCTGGATCACGCCAGCCGCGTGCCACCTCATCCCGCAAGGCGTCACAAGCGGTTTTTAGCGACAGGGCAGGCTTATACGGTCGCACGGTCCTCAGCGCATCGAAGATATCGACGACCTGCAGAATTCTCGCAGTGAGAGGGATCGCCTCGCCCGCGAGGCCGTCAGGGTAACCGCCCCCCTCCCACCGCTCGTGGTGATGGCGGATGATCGGCAGAACCCGCTGTAACGATCGTAGCGGCAGGCAGATCCGCTCGCCGATCACCGGGTGCTCGCGCATGATCGCCCACTCTGCCTCGCTAAGACCGCCTGGTTTCAGCAGGATCGCATCCGGGATCCCGATCTTGCCCAGGTCGTGCAGGGTCCCGCCCCTGTCCAGGGCCGTCAACTCTTCCTGCGGCAGGCCGAGCTCCCGCCCAAGGGCGACCGAGTAGGCCGACAGCCGCTCGCAGTGTCCCTGGGTGTACGGGTCCTTTGCCTCGACGGTTCGGCCCAGCGTGAGCAGCATAGCCTCGGCGTGTTCCAACTCGTCGGTAAACGCCTTAAGCCTGAGCAGCGAGCGGACGCGGGCCTTCAGCTCCGCCCGACTGAACGGCTTCGTGATAAAGTCGTCAGCTCCAACCTCGATCCCTCGGATCCGGGCTTCTTCCGCCCCTAGAGCCGTGAGCAAGATGATCGGCACCAAGCGGGTCGGTGCCTCCTGTTTCAGGCGGCGGCAGACCGCGTAGCCATCCAGCTTCGGCATCATGATGTCCAAGAGGATCAGGTCCGGAGGGGAGGCGGCCACCTGAGCCAGGGCCTCCAGACCGTCGGCGGCCGCCACGACCTCATACCCCTCGGCCTGCATCAGGGCGGTCAGCAGCTCAACGTTCTGCACGCTATCATCCACGACGAGGACCGTCTTGTTCGCCATCGCTCCCTTGGGTTGCTCTGCTAATATGTCCTATTCACGATCACGCCTCACCCCCTCACCCCAACCCGATTATAGATTGGGGCTTGCGGATTACGGAGTAAGGGGGAGGCGGACAGCATGAAGCGGCCGCTGGCTGAGAACGCGCGAGGGGACGCTCAAAATAACGGGCATGGTAATGGGGGGGGTGGCCCCTTGACTCACCATGGGCCTCTCCGTGCAAGCACGATGATTCGCCTCTCAATTTACTAACGTTAAATTATACCACAATCTATTTACGCATGTCAAACTATCTTTTGTTCTATTATATTACGTAAAGAAATGCGTAGTGGGGGGCTTAGCAGAGCTTGGCAAAACGGGAGGGCCATACAATAGGGGGACAATAGCATGTAGCAGGAGCGCCTCAGGGGCGGTCTTCAGGACCCATGATCAGGACCCGATAGCCCAGTGAAGCAAGCCGCTCCGCCGCCCTCTCGGCCTCGGCGCGGGAAGCGAAGTGCCCGACCCGGACCCGGTAGTACGCTTCTCCACCTATCAAGGCTTTCACGAGGTGAACGCTTACAACCTTTTGCTCCAGCTCCGCCTTGAGCGCTTGAGCGTTCGACTCTGCAGTAAATGAGCCCGCCTGCACCGAATACCGGCCCGGACTCGGGCTACCCTGCGGCGCTTGGGTAAGTCGCACCCTGACCGGTACCACACCAGGACCCGTCACCCCCATCAATGAGGCTGCAGCGTATGAAAGATCGATGATTCGCCCATCCACGAACGGCCCCCGATCGTTAATCCTGACGGTGAGGGACCGGCCATTGCTGAGATTGGCCACCTCCACCCAACTGCCAAGCGGGATCTCACGGTGGGCCGCCGATAACTGATACATATCGTAGACCTCGCCATTGCTGGTGCGCCGACCATGGTACGGATGACCATACCAGGACGCCAGGCCCATCTCGCCAGAGAGCCCTTCCCATGGGCGTGGTCCCAGCCTTGGGGTGGCGCAGGAGGTCAGCAGCAAGGCCAGGAGCGACAGCGTGAGTATCGCGGGTCTCATCTTAATCATCACATCTCACCCCCCAGTGATGGTCTCCGGAAGAAGCTGTCGAAAGGATCGCGCCAGAAGTCGCTGGAGGAGGGGATGGCGCCAGAGAGCCTGGCCCTTTTTAGTGGAGAGATGCGGGATCTCCCCGAGGAGTGGGACGGGTAAGAGCCGGCGGAGGGCCGAGAGATTTGTCGTCCGAGCGGCCGAACGGTCCACGTGGAAATGGTTCAGGATTGCTCCTGCCACCGGGACGCGGACATGAAGCGCAGCCTCAACAGTAAGCCTGGCGTGGTTCAGCGCGCCGAGCCTGGACCCGATCACAACGAGCAATGGGAGCTTAAGCCTGACAGCGAGGTCGAGAAACGACGTCTCTTCGGTGATGGGGACCAGCAGGCCACCGGCGCTCTCGACCAGGACCACCAAATGCCGATCGGCCAAACGAGCAAACCGCTCTTCCAGTCGCCCGACATCGATGCGTCGCCCGGACCGCTCGGCCGCGACCATCGGGGCAAGGGGCTCATGGAAACGATACGGATTGATCAGGTCGAGGGCGTCCCGCGATTCCGCAGCCTCACGAAGCGTCAAGGCATCCAGCGGTCGCAACCGCCCAGCCCTGGTGGGGCAGCCGGTCTCGACCGGCTTCATCACCCCGACATCGATCCCCAGGACCCGCAGAGCATAGGCAAGCCCGGCCGTGATCAGCGTCTTCCCGACGCCGGTATCGGTCCCGGTAACAAACAGACCTGTGCGTCTCTCGGCTTTCATTCCGTTGAGGGTTGATACCCCGCGGCTTGCCGCAAGTTCGTCATACCGGCGGAAGCCGGTATCCAGAGGGCCCGACTGGATTCCCCCGTATCAAGTACGGGGCAGGCTTGTCAAGCACGGAATGACTGGTCAGAACAGAAGACGATACCCCGCAGCTTGCTGCGGGGTAATTCATTGGCCAGAAAGCTTTCATCCCCATGGGCGCGTCGCAGGCACATGGGATATTACTCCGTGGCAGCCTTGATGGAATCACGGACGATTCGAACCATCCTGACGATGTCGCTCTGAGAGATCGAGAGGGGCGGCATCAGGACGATGACGTCGCCCAGCGGCCGGATGATCAGCCCCCGTCGTCGCGCCTCCAGGATCGTCCGAATCCCGGTCTTGGCCTCGTATGGGTATGGCTCCCCCCGGGCCTGGTCACGCATCAGCTCGATCCCGACCATGAACCCCACCTGTCGGATGTCGCCCACGTGCGGCAGCGGCCGGAGCGGCTCGAGTTCTCGACGGAGCAAGGCGATTTTGGGCTGCAGGCGCCTCAAGGTCTGCTCCCGCTGAAAGCACTGGAGGTTCGCGAGAGCGGCGGCGCAGGCCAGCGGGTTGGCGGTGTAGCTATGCCCGTGAAAGAAGGCTTTCTTCTCCTCATATGGGGCGCAGAAGCCGTCGAAGATCTGCTGTGTCGTGAGCGTCACGGCCAGCGGCAAATAGCCGCCGGTAAGCCCTTTCGCCAGGCAGAGCAGGTCGGGCGCCACTCCCTCCTGCTCACAGGCAAACATCGTCCCGGTCCGGCCGAAGCCGGTGGCGACCTCATCCAGGATCAGGAGGACGTTGTACTGCGAGCAGAGCGATCGCACGGCCTTGAGGAAGCCCGGCGGTGAGGGCAGCATCCCGGCCGCGGCCTGCATCAGCGGCTCCACGATCAGGCCGGCCACCTGATCGTGGGATCGCTTCAGAAGAGACTCCAATCGTTTCAGCGGATCAGGTCGTCGAGAGCGATCCCACGGCGCCCGGTATGGCGACGGGACCCTCCAGATCGGAAAGAGGAGCGGCCGGTAGAGCTGGTGGAACAGATCGATGCCGCCGACGCTGACCGCACCCAGGGTGTCGCCATGATACGCCTCTTCCAAGGCGATGAACCTTCTCTTGCGGGCAAACGCCCCGCCCCGCTGCTGCCAGTACTGAAACGCCATCTTGAGCGCGATCTCGACGGCGGTCGAGCCGTTGTCGGAGTAAAAGACCTTGGCGAGCCCTTCCGGGGCGATCCGGACGAGCGCCTTGGCCAGATCAATGGCTAGGGGGTGTGAGAGGCCGAGGAAGGAGGTGTGCGCAACCTTACCGAGTTGGGCGCGGACGGCCCGATCGATCGCTTCTTTGCGGTGACCGTGGACGGTCACCCAGAGCGAGGACACCCCGTCCAGGTAACGGCGCCCGTCCACATCGATGAGGGTACTTCCCTCGCCACGCTCGATGATCGGGTGGCGCTCCTGCAGCCAGTCCTGCATCTGGGTGAACGGGTGCCAAACGTATCGTTTGTCATCCTGCCGGAGCCGATGGCTGCGAGAGGCCATGGCGAGGATCAGAGGGCAGCGCCTGTGGTGAGGCTTGTCGAAGCAGTAGCGCCCTGGCGCTCAGGGGTAAAGAGGGATCCACCGAAGTCGAGCCCAAGATCTCGGACCATCTTGAGGTCGTCGCTCACGCTTCGGTTCTTGGTCGTGAGGAAGTCGCCGACCATCATTCCGCTCGCGCCGGCGAAAAAGATCATCGATTGAAGTTCGCCCAGATGCGCTCTGCCGGCACAGATAAAGATGTTCTTGGTCGGGAGGATCCAGCGGAAGAGCGCGATCACCTTCAACATTTCGAGCGGTGAGAGCGGGGTGGCCTTCTCCAATCGGGTCCCTTCCACAGAGATCAAGAAGTTCAGGGGGACCTCGTCCACGTCCAGCTCCTTGAGCGCGAAGGCGAGCTCGGCGCGATGCGTCGGCTCCTCCCCCATTCCGATGATCCCGCCACTGCAAGCCCTGATCCCGGCAGCCTTGGCGGCCTTGATGGTGCGCACCCGCTCGTCATAGGTATGGGTCGTGCAGACCTTCGGAAAAAAGGAGCGACCGGTCTCCAGGTTGTGATTGAACGTGGTGAGGCCTGCCACCTTGAGCTGTCGAAACTCCTCGTCGCCCATGATTCCGAGGGAGGCGTGACCCTCTACCCGGCCGTCCTGCGCAATGGCCCGGATCCCCTCGACAAGCTGACGAAAATCCGCTGATGCGACAGCGTAGCCGCGGCCGGCGGTGACGACCCCAAGTGCAGAGGCGCCATCCGTCCTGGCCTTCCTGGCAGCCCCGACCATCTCGTCGGGGGATACCACACCATAACTTGGGATCCGGGTAGCGTGATAGGCAGACTGACTGCAGAAGCCGCAATCCTCCAGGCAGGTGCCGCTCTTGGCGTTGATGATGCTGCAGAGATGGATCCGGTTTCCGAACTGATTCAGCCGGAGACGATTGGCCACGTGGAACAGTTCATGGACGTCGTAATCGGAGCGCTCGAAGAGCTCGACGGCTTCCTCGAACGTCACCGCATCTCCGGCAAGCACCCGTTCGCCGATCCGCCGCACCCGCTCCGTCACACTGCCCGATTGTCTGGCTTCCATGCTTCTCCCAATAGCGCTTGACCCTTGCATGCAATGAGATAGACCGGAGCCTACTGAACGAGTCCACTGATGTCAAGCTGAAATGGTCAGGGAAAAGAAAAACCCCCTGCCCGGAGGCAGGGGGATCGTGGTGGGCGGTACTGGGATCGAACCAGTGACCTCCGCCGTGTGAAGACGGCGCTCTAACCGACTGAGCTAACCGCCCAACCTTGTGTAAACCGCATTTTACAGCCCGCCCAAAATAAGTCAAGTAATTCTGATGGCGCAGCATGATAGCGCCCGTACCGGCGAGGGTGGATTCGTCTTGAAGTTTCAGCGGTGCGAGCATAAGATACGGTTATTCCGCAGAAAACGTCTATTGCGTCTGTTGCGGCCGGGAGGGCAAGTCCGAACTCAGCACACCCCCTCCCTCACCCTCCCCCCTCCGAGGGGGAGGGGACGGGTGGGGGGGATTTTCTGGGTAATATAAGGCATTGAGCGAGTGGGATCACGACGGGTTGCGGTAATCACCGGGAGCACCAAAGGGATCGGCAAGGCGATCGCCTACCGCCTCGCTCAGGATGGGTGCGATGTCGTCCTGAACTACCATACCGACGACGGAACGGCTCAGTCGGCCCTCCGGGACTTCGAGGGCCTTCCTGTAAAAGCAGTGGCTGTTAAAGCGGATGTCTCCGCATCGGCCGGCGCGTCCCATCTCATCGAGACGGCGGTCAGCCAACTCGGCTCCCTTGATGTCCTGGTCAACAATGTTGGTCCGTTTCTCACGCGGGCGTTGTATGACACCACCGACGACGAGTGGCGACGAACCCTGGACAGCAATCTGAGTAGCGCCTTTTATTGCAGCAGGGCAGCCCTGCGGGTCATGCGAGAGAAGCGAGCCGGCAGCATCATCAATATCGGAGCCCTTAATGTCGAGCATTCGCCAGTTGGGGTCTTTGAGGCGCCGGCCTACTACATCGCCAAGTCCGCCGTGATCATGCTGACCAGATCGCTCGCCAGGTCCGAAGCGCCGTGGGGCATCAGGGTGAACGCCGTAAACCCCGGTTTCATCGAGACTGAGACCTACGGTCGGTATCGCGCCGAAGACAAAGCGGCTTGGGCCCGGATGGTCCCCCTCGGTCGATTGGGCACACCCGACGATGTCGCCGAGGCGGTCAGTTACCTGGCATCCGAGAGGGCGCGATACGTGACGGGGGCGATCCTCCACGTCCACGGCGGCCTCTGGGTGTGACGAGCCGACCTGTCTGCGTGCGACGCACAGGCAGGCGCAAGGGGGCGCATGAAGATTCTCTTCATTACCGGCAAGCTGGCAGAGCGCGCCCTGAAAGAGACACTGGCAGGCATGCAGGCCGAGTTCGAACACGAGGTGGCCGTCCTCAAGATCAGCGTGGCCGCCCTGATGACCACACCCTTCATCATCCATTCGCTCCGGTCGCCCTGCTGTGATCTGCTGATGATCCCCGGACTCTGCCGCGTGGAACCTCAAGAGTTAGAACAGTCACTGGGTATAAAGGTCGAAAAGGGTCCGAAAGACCTGCGTGACATCCCCTACTACTTCGGCGTTGAGAAGAAACGGGAGGGGTATGGCGAGCACGACCTGACCATCCTGGCCGAGATCAATGACGCCCCCACGCTGCCGATCGACGAGGTCCTCAGCAAGGCCCGCTATTACGCGGCCTGTGGCGCGGACGTGATCGACGTTGGCTGCACCCCGGCGCGACCGACCGGCAATGTCGGCGAGATCGTCTCGGCGCTTCGGTCCGAGGGGTTCCGCGTCAGCATCGACACCTTCGATACGCAGGAGATCCTCGCCGCAGACAAGGCCGGCACGGAGTTTCTCCTAAGCCTGAACTCGCAGAACCTGCATCTGGCCCCGGATCTGGCGTGTACCCCGGTGATCATCCCCGATTTCGGCAAGGGGCTGGATTCCCTTGCGGCGAATATCGAGGCCGTGGAGCGCCTGGGCGGCACACGATACCTCATCGACCCGATCCTCGCGCCGATCACCTTCGGTTTGGCAGAGTCGCTCGCCCGCTATGCTGAGGCGAGGCGCCGCTTCCCGCAGGCTGAGATCCTCATGGGGGTGGGAAACGTTACCGAGCTCACCGATGCCGACAGCACGGGGATCAATGCGCTCCTCACAGGGGTGATGTCGGAGCTACAGATCCGATATGTGCTTACCACCGAGGTGGCCTCGTGGGCCAGAGGGTCGGTCCGCGAACTGGACCTGGCCCGCCGGCTGATGCATTATGCCAAGCGGCGAGGGGTGCTGCCAAAAGACATCGACGACGGCCTGCTCACGATCAAGGACCGGAGAGTCGATTGTCCATCCGAGGCGGAGCTGCGTCAGATGCAACGGATGGTGACGGACCCAAACTTCCGAATCTTTGCCGATCGAGCGGCCATCTACGTGTTCAACCGCGATCTCTTCATCAAGGAGACCGACATCCACCGGATCTTCGACCAGCTCAAGGCACACCTTGGCCCGGAACCGATCGGCCACGCCTTTTACCTGGGTCGTGAGTTGATGAAGGCAAGGCTCGCGATGCTGCTTGGGAAAAAATATATTCAGGAAAATGATCTCAAATGGGGGTATCTTGAACATGGCCTCCCTGGGGATTGATTCAGGATTGAATCCACTGGGGGTTCATTCTCCGCGGCTTGCCGCGAGTTCGTCATACCGGCGGAAGCCGGTATCCAGAGGGCCCGACTGGATTCCGTGTCAAGCACGGAATGACGGACCAGAACAGAAGACGATACCCCGCGGCTTGCCGCGGGGTAGTTCATCGGGTAGCCCATGATCATCGAGAGCATCATCACGACGTTGAATGAACAAGGCGAGGCGAATTTTGCGCCGATGGGGGTCACCATCGAGGAAGGGGAACTCCTCATCCACCCCTATAAAGATTCAGCCACCTATCGGAATCTTGTCGCAACCGGGGCTGCTGTCATCAATCTGACCGACTCAATCCGTCTGTTCGCCGAAAGCGCCATCTCCAAACCTCTTTTTCCTGCCTTCCCGGCCGAGCTGGTCACCGGCCTTGTCCTGACAGACGCCTGCTCGTATTACGAGTGTAGGGTCTCGCACGCCGACACGGTTTCAGAGCGCGCGACCTTCCGTTGCAAGATCCTCAAGAAGGGGATCCTGCGCGAATTTATCGGGTTCAACCGCGCGAAGAACGCAATCATTGAGGCAGCGATCCTCGCTACTAGGGTCCGGCTCCTCGGAGTGGAGGCTATCCTCCAAGAGTATCGCCGCCTTGCTGAGATTGTGCAGAAGACCGGCGGGGAACAGGAAGCGCAGGCGATGCAGTATCTCCAGTGCTACGTCGAGCGACAGCAGTGATGAGGGTTACGGTCAAGGCCCCTGCCAGGCTTCACTTCGGCTTCATCGACCTGGACGGTTCATTGGGCCGGATGTTTGGGAGTATCGGGCTGGCGATCGACGAGCCCGCGGTCATCCTCGAGGCCGCGCCGGCAGACCGCCTGGAAGTGGTAGGGCAAGAGCGGGGCCGCGTCCTCGCCCTCACGCATCGGTTCCTTCGCCACTACAATCTCCGTCAAGGGGTTCACGTCTCCGTCAAGGCAACGATCCCTGCCCATGCCGGTCTGGGCTCCGGGACGCAGCTTGCGCTCAGCGTCGCTTCAGCGCTGGCCCGCCTCTTCTCCATCGACGCCAGTATTCGGGAGTTGGCAGCCGTGATGGGCAGAGGGGCTCGGTCTGGGATCGGGATCGCCGCCTTCGAACAAGGCGGTTTCGTCGTGGACGCCGGACGGCGGATGAACGCCACCGCGAAAGTTGTTCCAAGTTCCGCGTGCCAGGTGCCGGGTTCAGAACCCGAAACTCGAAACTCGAAACTCGAAACTCGACGCTTGGATCTTGTCCCTCCCACGATCGTCCGCTACCCCTTTCCGGAAGAGTGGACCTTTGTCGTGGCAATTCCCCACGTCGGCCGAGGGCTTGCCGGAGTTGCAGAGGTCCGTGCGTTTGGCCGGCTCGCTCTACGTCCTGCCACCGCCTCGGGACGGCTCAGCCGAATTCTCCTCATGCGGATGCTCCCGGCGGTGCTCGAGCGCGACCCCGTCGCGTTCGGTGAGTCGCTTACCATGATTCAGCGTATTGTCGGAAACTGGTTCAGACCCGTCCAAGGTGGAACCTTTGCCACCACGCAGGGGGCGGAGCTGGCCCGGGCAATGTCCCGGGCAGGGGCGTTAGGGGTAGGGCAAAGCTCCTGGGGACCGGCGGTCTATGGGCTGACTACGGATCAGGACCAGGCCGATCACCTGAAGCACCGTCTCATGCAGGCTATGCAAGGGAAAATTGAAGCGATCGTCTTGTTGGCAAAGGCCTCCAATCGAGGGGCCGAGATTCGCTACGTTGTCATGAGCCGCAGCTCGTCCAGGCGCCGTGAACCCACCCCTTCAGGCGGCGCGGCGACCACTCTCGACGTAAACTTTAAGGTATAGGGATCCAGATGGATCGACAACGGAAGGTGACACAACCGACCGATCAAGGGTCCCGTTGGACTCTTGGCCTGATCGTAGTTGCCATCTGGCTGACGGAATGGTGGACCCCAGGCAGTGTCTTAAAGGAGCAACCCTTCTCGACTGCCCTGTCAACGGGGTGTACGTGCCGCTGGGCATTCATAATCGATCTACGTCTGGTTGGTGCTTACGTCTTGACAACGCGCTGTTTTTGCCGGTGATCCCCGTGAACAGCGCTATCTTCATGCAGGTTCTCCTCGTTGCGCGTCCGATGGAGCCGCCCGCGGTAGATCCCTGAATCCTAATCGTGCAGGACTGACCTCCTTCACCAATAGGCAGGACCATCCGATTTCTACAGCGCATAGCCGGCCTTCATGGCGTCATCGTGAAACATCTTGACAGTGTCAAGTGAGTACTCATGCAGGTCCTTGCCAACCAGGTTCAATTTCTTCAAAATGTCATGTGTCACGGTAATGATATGGCAGCCAATGGCGTCGGCTTGAAAGATGTTGAGCAGTTCACGAGGGCTGGCCCAGATCAATTCAATGTTCGGGTACGAACGCACACACTCTACGGCTGCCGCCATATGCGGCACTGGGTCTCTGCCGGTATCTGCGACACGTCCGGCGAAAACCGACACAATAGCCGGAGGTCCCTCCGCCAGAGCGGCACTCATCTCGCGCACCTGATCCAGCGCTGTCAGCGCTGTCACGTTCAGTTTTACCCCTTCTCGGGCGAGCTCATGGACCAGCTTTGCGGACGACTCGCCTTGGGTGTTTGTGACGGGGATCTTCACATAGACATTCTCGCCCCATCCTGCGATCTTGCGGGCCTGACGGGCCATCTCGGTGAAGTCGTCTGAGAAGACTTCGAAGGAGATAGGACGATCAGGGATGGCTCGGAGGATGTCAAGCGCAAATGCCTGATAGTCAGAGACTCCGGCTTTACGCATCAGCGTCGGATTGGTGGTGAACCCTTTGATCAGCGGGTTGCAGTACATTTCCAGGATGCCGGTCTTGTCCGCGCCATCTGCGAATATTTTGACTCTCAACTCGGGGTTCCTCGCTGTTTCATGTGGGTAAGGCAAACTTCAGCTTGCCGGCAATGAGATAGACCGTGGTGATCAGGTTCCGAGTCGTTCGATAGCCTCGCGCCCTGGCCTTGGCGGCTTGGACCAGACTATTGATCCCTTCGAGAACGCCGGTCTTGATGTGTGAGGTAAACCAACGGAGCACCCATCCCAATGGCGTTTAATGGTGTAGGCCGCCTCTCGCATTGGCTGTAAGCGGCTGTGTGTGGCCCAGAAAAACCACTGGTGGAGAAAGGCGTCCGCCTCCTCAGCGGGTTGCGTCCAGAACTCCTGGACGTTGAGCCGAATATGATAGGCCCGAACGGTCTTGAGTGTGCGATGCGTCAGGCGGCTCAGGGTCACGTGCTGGGTCGTGGTGAGGTTCGGCGAATTCTTGAGCCACACGTACCGACTCCCCTTCAACTCGGGCTCGCGCTTCTGTTCCTCCCGCCGCACGTGATCCACCGCCTCGTTGATCCCTTTCATGATATGGAACGTGTCGAAGGTGATCTGGGCCGTGGGGAACTGGGTCTGTACCCCGGCGATGAAGGCCGGCGACAGCTCACAGGCCACCTCGGTCACCTGCGCAGACTGTCCTCGGTGCGCCGGCCAAATCTGCCGTGAAGGCCTCGACGGGGCATCCTTGCCCTCCGTCGCAAAGCGCACGTGAGCTCGCTCCAGGTCCACACACAGGCTGACAGACTGATGGCCCCGGCGGCTGGCGGTCTCTTCCATCCCGACTTGGCGGACGACCGAGCAATCTTGCTGCGCCCGGGCCTGCTCCACGTAGTGGTGGATCACGCGCCACACGCGGGTATCATACTCGTCAAGCAGGGTGGGCATCGCGGCTACCGGCATCTCTCGCGCAAGGACCATGATGAGGGCTTCACAGAGCCGTGTACATTCGCTGTCAGGCCGAGCCCATGGCACCGCGACGGTTTTGACCCCACACGCGCCCGGGCACTGGACGCGGGGCAGACGGGCATGAAGGTCGTACGCGTATTGGAAGAAATTCAGATGCCGCCAGGCCGCCTCCGCGGTATCGTAGGCCTTCGCGCCCGCCACCCCACACGCCGGACAGTGAAAGGTAGCCCCGCGCGGAACGTCGAGCTAGATGTCTCATCGCGCGGTCTCCGTCGAGAACTCAACGCGCCTGACCTACCACGGCGAAGTCAGCCCCAACGCCATACCACAGAGCGCTTCTGGATCCATACGCGCTCTCCTCCTCGCATGAGGGTGAGTAACCAGTCTGTTCGCTCCAGAGAGTATACTGGAGAGCCTTACCCACTCCAAACAGCGAGGAACCGAATTTTTACTTGTATCTTTCTTACTGGTTATGTTACCTTACAGTACGAGTATGGATCAAGCCTTTCCTTCAACAGTCCGCTATCCCAAGCTGGAAAAGTCGGCCGCGAGTTCTCGATCTCTGCGCATACCGAGCGATCTGCCGGCTTTTCAAGTCCTCTGCGATTTCGACGGGACCATCACCAAGACGGATGCCACGGACGCCATCCTCGAAGCCTTTGCTCTGCCGGCATTCCGCGAATGGCAGTGCCGATGGGAGCGGGGTGAGATCACCAGCCGAGAGTGTCTGTCCCGACAGGTGGAGTTAATTCAGGCAGATCTGCCGACACTCATGCGATTTGCGGCTGATCTCCCCATCGACGAGGGCATCGTGACGCTCGCGCAACGGTGCGCACAACATGGTATCCCGCTTATCATCGTCAGCGACGGCATCGATCGGTTTATCGAGGCGGTACTGCGTCGGCACGGTCTACTCTACATCCCCGTCATCTCCAATCGCCTGGTCTGCGATGGGAACGGGTCCCTCTCGCTCGGTTCCCCGTATGCATCACCAGACTGTCTGATAGGGGCCGGGACGTGCAAATGTGCCGTCGCCAGCTTTTTCGGCCTCTCGCTCAAGGAGACAATGTATATAGGAGATGGACGATCTGACCGTTGCATCTCGACCATGGCACACAAGGTCTACGCGAAGGCGGGACTGCGAGAGTGGTGCGATCTCCAGGGAGTCGTCTGTGAACCGTTTGAGACGCTTACCGAAGTCACTGAACATCTCTTTCGAAGGGTGGGCTATTTCGCATGAATCGCATAGATAAGATCCAACTCAGCGAAGAGGTACTCCGCGAAAAGGAAGCGCAGTACTGCTCGCATGGCGATACGGCACACTACTCGCCCACGCCGAAGTTCTTTCAAGGCTGTGAAGGCAGCTTTCTCTATGACCGCGAGGACAAGCCATATCTCGATCTCCAGATGTGGTACTCGACGGTCAACTTCGGCTATCGTAACCAGCGCATCGTAGAGGCGGTGGCAGCGCAGCTCGAGCAATTGCCCCAATTGGCTAGCCAGTATCTCCATGAAGAAAAGGTCCTGGCAGCCGAGCGATTGGCAACCGAATGCCATCGAGCATTCGGAATCAAAGGGCGCGTACAGTTCAACGTGGGGGGCGCCCAGGCCATTGAAGACTCGATTAAACTCGTGCGCAATGCTACCGGCAAATCCCTCTTCATGGCCTTTATGGGGGGGTACCACGGCAGGACCCTCGGAGCCTCCGAGATTACCTCCAGCTACCGATACCGCCGACGCTTCGGCCATTTCTCAAATCGAGCGCATTTCGTTCCCTTCCCGTACTGCTATCGGTGCCCATACGACATGAAACTGGAGAGCTGCGACTATTACTGCGTCAAACAGTTCGAGCGGCTGTTCGAGACGGAGTACAACTCATTCTGGGATACGAAGGCTGAAGAGCCTGAGTTTGTCGCGTTCTATGTGGAGCCGGTGCAGGGCGTTGGAGGATATATTGTGCCGCCCCCAGAGTATTTTCTGCGGCTCAAGAAGATTCTGGATGAGCGGAAGATTCTTCTGGTAGACGACGAGGTCCAGATGGGGTTTTTCAGAACCGGGAAGTTTTGGGGGATCGAGCACTTCGGCGTCAAGCCGAACATCGTCGTCTTTGGGAAGACACTGACCAATGGCCTGAATCCCCTCTCGGGGCTATGGGCTGAGGAGCCCCTCATCTCTCCCCAGACCTTTCCGGCTGGGTCGTCACATTCCACCTTCTCGTCCAATCCACTGGGCACGGCCGCAGCCTTGGCAACACTGCAGTGGATCGAGCAGCAGGATTATGAGCGGAAGGTGGCCGAATCGGGAGCCTATTTTCTGCAGCAGCTCGAAGGCCTCAAGAAACGACATGCCGTTATCGGGAACGTCGCCGGCTTGGGCTTGGCTCTTCGTATCGAGGTCACGCAGGCCGACAGGTTCACCCCCAACAGGTCCCTCGCAGATCGGATCTTCGAGTTTGGTCTGGCCGGGGGAATTCCAACATCCCGTGGCCCAATGGGGCTAGTGTTAAACGTCGTGGGACACTACAAGAACGTCTTCGGTCTTGCACCTTGCCTGGATATCACCAAAGGCGAGATCGATCTGGCCATCGAACTGTTGGACTGGCTGTTCACCCACTGCACGGAGGAGCCATGAGCCGACAACTGGCCACGCAGTCCGGTCCCCTTGATGAGATGGTCGGCCGCCAACCGACCGACCTTGCCTTCCATACCGACTCACGTACCTTGGTGTATCTGATTCACGGCGTCACAGGGACACCGGTCGAGATGGGCTACCTTGGACGGCGGTTGGCGCGCCATGGATGGGACGTCTATGCCACGACCCTCCCGGGCCACTGTACGCGGATCAGGGATCTGATGAGAACGTCCGAGGAGGACTGGCTCACGCACGTGAAGGCGCAACTGGCCTTCGCACGCGAACGGTACGACCGCCTCTATGTGGCCGGCCTTAGCGCGGGAGGACTCCTGGCCTTGGACTCCTCCCTGACCGTGAATGTTGATGGACTCGGGGTCTTCTCGCCCACCTTTTTTTATGATGGGTGGAAGACACCTTGGACCAGGGCACTCTTGCCCTTTGTTATGAAGGTGGCTCCTTTGGGCTATCTCCTCTTCCACCAGGATGGTCCACCCTTTGGAATTAAGGAGAGACGGCTTCAGGCCCACAAGCGGGCGTCGTATGGTTCCGTTTCGCTCCTGCGTCGATGGATCATGGGTTTGTGGACTCGCATGACCCATGCTGCCGACCAAGCGATCAGTGCCCCTTTGGCAGCCACGATGGGGTATCCGATCTTCCCGTTGAAGACCTTGACCAATATAGACCGGCTCTCCACGCTCGTCCGTCGTCGCTTGGGTGAGGTGACGGCGCCCACCTTGATCCTCCAGGCCCGCGAAGACGACATAACCGGTCCTCGTAATGGCGAGCTGGTGTACAATGACATTGCTTCGATACAGAAGCTCCTGATCTTACTCGATGACTGCTACCATGTGATCACGGTGGATAAGCAGAAAAAAGCCGTTGCCGACCACCTGATTGAATTTTTTGCGCTCCAGGCCCTCAGACGGGAACACCTCCAACCAGCGTAGTAAGTTCCTCCTGTGACTTTTGCCTTGGCGGCATTACACTGAGGAGCTTCTGCAGTTCACCGTCCCAGCGCGAACTCGATCCCCCGCTCCAGCATCACAACAAAGAGAGCCGATGCGGTAAGATCCGCGGTGGTTCCTGGATTGAGACGGTTATCATCTCGCCGCAGGGCGCGGTCCCACTGCTGAAGCTTCCGCCGTCCGTCTTGCGTGAACGATCCACCGATGGCCAGGATCTTTCTCGCTTCCCGTGAGATTCTGCCCGCCTCGCGCACACCACATTTGCGCGCAATAAGAGAATCCGGAACGCGAGAGAGAAGCGTCAGGTAGGTCTGAATGACCGAGCTTCCCGAATCGTTCGACTCCTGGAGAGACCGCTCGAGGGTCGGAGCACCGAGGGTGAAGGTGATCTCGAAGTCGGTGGCATACTCACGCGCAATCGAATCCCGATCCATCGCCAAGCGCATCGCACCGAGGAGCGGTACCCTGCCACGGGTCGCTCGGACATCGAACTGGTTCGCGTCCCCAAGCCCTCCGGGCTGGGCAAGCCGAATCGCCTCATAGACCCTTTGCCCATCGTAGGGCGTCAGGGAGGTCAGTACGCTACGAAGGCGTGACCGAAGCGGGCGGCGTCCTTTACGCAGGGCCGCCTTTGCCAGTGGAGCGAAGAGGAGCGCGATCCCAAGGTTGGTGTTTCGGCCGACCAGCCGCTTGGTTTCTCGAACCGCGTCGAGGACCAGCGAGCCGGTGGCGACCGTCGCAGCCTTCCGCAGGGCTCGCCCCAGGATGACGGAGCTGGCCAGAAAGTCGGTGTAGCGGGTGTCGGCGAAGTCGGCGAACGGGGTGACGTTGCCAGGCTTGTTGGCACTCACCTCCAGGAGGCAGGCGAACTGGGCAGCAAGGGCGAGTTCTTCGGCGGGCGTCACCCCTATCCAATCCTCTCGGGCAGGGCAAGCCCTGCCCCTACGTAGATCAACGACACACACATGTAGGGGCGCTGCTTGCTGCGCCCCCTAGTCAGTGGCCTAGTAGACTCAGCAGGTGGTCTGCGATCTCCTGAGCGATGTCGATCTCCGTGGTTCGCTGCAGGCCGGACCAGCCTGGGATGCTATTGACCTCTACGACTGTATAGCCGCGAGGAGTCCTCAGCAGATCGATCCCGGCATAATCGGTCTCAAGTAGCCGACTGGCCTCAACACAGAGGCCGGCCGCCTCTTCATCCATAGCGTAAGACTCCGGCTGCGCACCCTGAGAGACATTATGCCGCCAGCCCTCCGACCGCCGGCGCATGGCCGCGACCACCCGACCCCCTACCACCAGGCCCCTGAGATCGTAATCGCCATGTGGGACAAATTCCTGGATGTAGAAGATGCTCCGGGTCATGGCAAGGACACGGAAGGTTCGGTAGGCGACATCGGCGTCGCTGATCCGCGCTATCCCTCGCCCACCAGCGCCAAAGAGCGGCTTCACCACCACGTCACCGAATTCGTGGAACGCCTCCATCGCCTCGTCGAACCCCTCAGCTACTACTGTCCTCGGAGTCGGCAGGCCGCTCGAGGCGAGAAGGCTCGACGTATAGTATTTATCCACCGTCCGTTCAAGGGGGGCTGGCCGATTCATGACCCGAACCCCAGCCGCCTCCAACCGGTGCAGCGCATCCATCCTGAAGATGATCTGCTCCAGCGACCCTTCCGGGATCGTCCGGACCAGCAGCGCATCGCAGGATTCGAGGGGTTGGCCAATGATCGTGACAAGTGGATCACCTGGGACGCGGGCCACCAGCCGTGTAATCGGCAGAAAGTCGGCCTGGCAGCCGCGTCGCGTCAGCGCTTTCGCGAGGGCCTCGACGTGCCATCCTCTTCTGTCGGCCAGGATCCCGATCTTCATCGCGTCTATTGCGTTCGTTGAGTGCGGCGTTCGTTGCGTCTATTATGAACGCAGGACGCTGTACGCAATGAACGCGGAACGCATGACAGCGCTTTTTTGATTACCCGAGGAGAGAGGCCCGGAGCAGCTCGGCATTGAAGCGCCCGGCCCTATAGGTTCGGCCGCTGGCGGCGTTAGTGATAGTAATCTTGGCCGGGCTGAAGAGGAACGGATCGATCTTGTAGAAGTCCCCATCATACCGCTTGAAGAGATCACCGAACAACTGTCCGTAGTCTCGCGACGATGAGGAGGGGATTTTGTCGATCAGGGTCTCGATCTCGGCATCAGTTGCCGAGATCGTCAGGAACACCTCGCTACCGTACAGGACGCAGTCGTTGGTCCGCCCGATCGCGGTCATATCATCGGCGGCAGGAGTCGCGATAGGGCAGACTCCGAAACCGCTCAGCGCCTTGGTCACGTCGAAATCCAACTCCAGGAGCTTGTGCATGGCGGTCTCGACGGAGCGCGCAGCGATCTGCACCGCCCCGGCCAGGCTTCGCGTGGCAGCGACCGCTAAAGAGACCCGATCCGACTTGATACCGCACTTCTCCGCCACGTAGTCGGCCACCTCCTCGGTGGGCAGGCGACCGCTCTCCAGAACGAGGACCGCCGAGTCGGCCGTATCCTGGATGCGAATCGTCTCAAACAGCTCCTCGGTCCTTGCCAACGCCCTGGCCGGACCGGAGCCCATCGCAAAGAACTTCCCACGCTGAATCTTCCAGCCGGCATACTGCGAGCCAAGGCAGGGTAACACCGGGCTGTCGATCGCCACGCTCACGCCCGGAAGAGAGAAGTCGCCGTAGCTCAGTGGGAGGAATGCCACCTCCCCCAGTCCACCAAGGCAAATCTCCGCCAGTCCCCTCCCTGCGAGCAGGCCCCCTGGCGCCTTCACCCCGAAATCGACAAGCCTGGCGCCATTCCTGAGCGTCGAGACCGAGATCCCGAGTACCCCAGCCTGCTCCGCTATCCGATCAAGTATCTCGCCGGCCCGGCGATTCAGACTAAGCGACACGGTGGCATCTTCCTCAGACGGCGATCAGGATTTCGCCCTTGCCGACATCAGCCAGGTCCCCGTGATAGCGTCGAACGAGGCCATTCGCCTGAGCGGGGCACTCCACCCCGAGATGCTTGAGACCCTTAAACAGAATTTGGAGAAAGACCGGCGCATAGGAGCAGTCGTAGACGAAGGTCGGCAGCATTTCGACAGGGTGCATGCAAATAATGGTCCCCTTCTGCATTCCGCCTCCTGTTCTGATGCCTGCCTGGCCGAAGAGACAGATCGTCCCGGTCGCCATTCTGGCCCCCAGGAAGTCCTCGGCGTTCCCCTTGATGACAATGAGACCTCGTCGCATATAGGCGCCTACTTCGTACCCGACGTTTCCCTCGACCAGGATGATCCCACCCTGCATGCCGTACTTGCTCCCCCGATAGGCGGCCCCGGCACGATGCCCTGTACTACCATTGACCCGGATCAGACCGCCTTCCATTTCGACACCGAGGAAGTCATCCGCATTCCCTTCAACGAGGATCTCGCCGCCTCGCATGTATGATCCGGCGTGCATCCCGACGTCGCCGTGGATCACGATCCGACCCCGCGTCATTCCTGAGCCGATCCACTTGACCCGTCCCGTGGAGCCCTCTATAACGATCTCATCCGATCGCTCCCCCTCGACACTGAAGAAGTCGCTAAGCTGGTGGGTCTCATTCCCCAACGCGACTGGCAGAGCCTCTATCTCCCCCTGACTCCGCTGTACGAACATGTCAGGTGAGATCGACTCGGCCTCAAGCGGAATACTCGTCGGGGCATCTTTCATACGAAGCACGACTGGTGACATGTTGCCCTCTGGTCTCTGTCAGCTCGAAAGGAGCTGATGGAGGTGAAAGTGATGTTTCCCCAACTTCCCGCCGTAGTTACCGGCGGTGATCTGCACAACGCCGGGACCGCACGCGGCCCTGATGCCAACCCGCATTGCCTCCCCTACCACCTCCGGCGTCAGGCCATCGATGACGACCTCGAAGACCGCCTCAACCCCCTCTGGCAGCTCGCTCTTGACAGTTCGCCTCAGTGATGGGCAGAAGGCCGTATTACTGGAGGCATTAAGGAACTTGTAGCGCGAGCCAACCTTACTGCCTGATCTTACGATACCACCTGGGAACGGCATGATGACACCCGGTATCTTCCGCATCGCCTCGACCGCCCGCTCTGCAGCCTGCAAGGCTAGAGGTAGATCACTCCCCAACAGCAAGAAGTTGCCGCCAGCCACCCCCTTCTGCACACCGAACCGGTCTTCGACAATGAACTCGCCGTCCATCACGGGAATTCGCCAGAAACGCCGAGGGTTGCTCCCATTTCCGGTCATCCGTGAGTCGAGCCGCTTGCTGATCTGAAATCCGTCTCCAAAAAATTGGAGCTTACCCCCTACCGAAAGACGGTCTTCCGCCTCCAGGGCGTTGTAGCATGCCGAGGTGGGGGAGGTCATCACACACTGGCCGATTCGATTGATGAGCTGCTCCTGAACCGCCTTTTTCGATGGGGCGAACAGCAAGACGCTCACGCCAGGGCGGTCATCGGGCGTCTCCGCCGGCTCAACGCCCTCAATCGCAACCTCACAGCCGCAGCCAATGACCGAGGTGCCGAAACCCGCCATGTTGCGTGCCGCCTCCAGGGCCCACGCCTTGCTGCACGCGGTAATCAGCACCCGGCTGGCATACAGACTAAATGCCTCTGCATATGTCTCGTCGATGTGAACGCCATTGATCTCCATTGACACTCCACAAAAAGTTTCGGGTTTCGGGTTACGTGTTTCGGGTCAAATCCGAAGACGCTCCACCATCAACTCAAAACCCGAAACTCAGAACTCGAAACTCCCTCTGGGTCATCGAGCAGCTCCTGCTGGAATCGCCTCCCGATTGGGGATGTCTTCGATATCGATTGGGAAATTCTGATACCGAATCGTGTAGTAGTTTTCGAATTCGGTCTTAAAGGTTGGGTCCATCTCACCGACGTCAGGCGGGACAACAAATAAGGTCTTTCCATCGGGACTGTGAACGATCTCACCATCTCGAAGGACCGTCTCGCCGGCCTTGATGACATAGACGGGATGCTCGAACATCTGTTCCTTATCGCTATCCTTGGAATAGATAGTAATATCGGCATCCGCCCCGACTCCCAGGTGGCCCTTGTGCTGGAGCCCCAATGCTCTTGCGGGTCCAGCCCTGGAGATGATGGCGATCTCGTAAAGGGTATACTCGCGGTCAAGAGTCGGCAAGATGGTCTCCGGCATCACACGCTTATGGACACGCTTCAGCATCTCGGCCCGGAACGATTTGTCCATGAGCAGCTTGATAATCCAGGGATAGAGGTAGAAGGGGCCGCCGTTGGGATGATCGGTGGAGAGGAATACCCGCCACGGATCACGAATCAGGAGGAAGAGCTCCAGTCCAATGGCCCATTGAAGGGAGTTCACAAAGTTATTCTCTCGATATGTGTACGGAACGATCCCGCATCCCGACTCTACCTCTATGTCCTGGTTGTACCATTTATTCCTACTGAGTTTGTACAACCGGTACTGCCACGGGCCGTCCGCCGTGATAGTGGTGGCATCGCCGAAGACAATCTGGCCGATGTCGGTCGTCACGTTGGGATGGGTGTTGATATACTCCGCGATTTCAGCCGCCTTTGAACAGAAGCCGCCCCAGTTTTCCCCGCCGTAGCTGTGAAACTGGGCATGCGCCACATGGAGCCTGGATCCCTCGAGCGTCCGCATCGTATCGAGGGTCGTCAGGTAGTTATTGGGTGTGCCCAGGCGATTGGCGTGAAGGTGGATCGAGTGGGGCAACCCGAGACTTTCGTTAGCCCAGGAGAGCGCCTTCAGGATCTGGCGCGGCGTGACGTCGAAGTAGTGGACCTTGTCGTCCAGGGTTTCGACATCCTTCCCGTACTTCCATTGCTCTACCCCGCCGGGGTTGACCAACTTGATGCCATACGCCTTCAACGACCGGAGGAGCCAGGCCACATATCGCTTGACCTTCTCCATCTCGCCCGCCTTGATGAACTTCAGGATAAACTCGTTACTCCCCAATTCGATATACAGACCCTTATCCACGATCGGGATGTCGATCAACTCCTCATGGGTATGCCGAACGCCGATGGGAGCGTTTGCGCCCTCCATCACCGTGGTATAGCCCATCTGAGCGTAGAGGTAGCCCGTCGCAAAGGTGGAGGGAACCGTAGAACCAACGCCGGATCTGAGACCGGGTTTCGCACTGAAATGCATGTGCCGGTGATCCTCTGGCCTGAAACCGCGAGCCGCGTTGACCGCCGGACTGCCGATGTGGGTATGGATATCGACGCCACCCGGCATGACGACCAAGTTGGCGGCGTCAATGACCTCAGCGGGCCTGGCGCAGGACTCTACGATCTTTCCATCCTCAACACAGATCTCTTTGATAGCCCCATTGATCCCGTTGGCCGGGTCGTAGACCTCACCGCCGACGATTCTTAATGAGCGTCCCATATCGATTTGTCCTCAGCCTCTACCGGCCGGGGCGGGAGCGCCATTGCCGCGACTCTTCATCGCCTTCACCTTCGCGATGATACGGTCGAGGATCTCCCGATCCGATGGGTAGGGTGACTCAACCACCTTTTTGAACATCAGGGGGATGTGATCCATCCTATACGCCATTCCCCCGGCGCCGATTGCGCCCTGCGCTGACGGAATCACGATGTCGGCTACTTTGGTCGTATCGCTCTCTTTGGGGTCGATGGCAATCAGCGGGATCGATTTCAGATGCTCTGCCAGGCTCCCGGGAAAGTTCCCGATGGCGTCGCCGGCAATAACCAGCGCCGCATCGACCTCTTTACGGGCCAACAGATCGACTACCGAGAATTCCCCAGGGTTGAATCGAGGATACCCACGGCTCATGTTGACGTGAAAGGGAAAGCCCGTTTGCCACGTCAGCACCTGAGCCATGCCAACCACATTGCCATGACCCCTCATCGCCGCACACGAAAATTTTGTAAACTCGTTGAGATCTTGAGCAAGCTTGAGCAGCGCGACGAGATTCAGATATTTTCCCCTGGTCTGGGTCAGGCCCATCCCCCAATAGACGATCCCGAACTTACAGCTCTTCATCTTTTCTACAAGAGCTTTCAATTCATCGACCGCTATGCCTCCAACCTCGGTCTGTTCCAGTTCGTGGCCCTTCACAAGAGCCCTGAGGGAAGAGATGACCTCATAATCAGAGTTCGGTTTCATTTGGATGAAGGCATCCGCTATTCGTGTGGTCGGCGTCGGCCTGACATCGACCTGAATGACCATCCGATCCTTCTTCCCCTTAGGGGTAAACATACCCTTCGGGGTCACCGAGTAACGAGTGGCGTGCCTTGGGTGAGCCTCGGCAGGATTACAACCCCAAAAGATCACCAGATCGGCCCGGTTCTTCGTCTCTCCCGACGTACAAGTCGGGATGCCGACGGTCATTACCGCCTGATAGCTCGGCGCGTGACAGACCGAGGATGTATGGTCGATATTGGCGCCGATCAGATCGGCCAGCTCGATCGACGCCCGCTGCGCGCCCAGCTCGGTCGAGTCGAGTCCATAGATGAGGGGATACTTGGCCTTCGCGAGAATCCCTGCCGCCGCGTCGATACACTCATCAATAGTCGCCGGTTTCCCATAAAGCCTCGGCGTCGACAATCCCTCCAGGTGATGGAGAAAGGTGTCCTTACCCAGGACGCAGGCATTCTTGACATCCGTGATCTTCCCATTCTCGACTCGAACCTCAAGATCGTCGCACGTCACGCCGCAATAGGGACACACGACGCCCGTCATCACATACGGTTCTTTCACGGCAACGCTCTCAGCCATAGCGTTCAACCTCCACCTTGATCCCTTTTGAATCCGGCATTCCTGTTGCCTGGGTATCCGAACCGATCAGGGCATTGCTCACTTCCCCGTAGGGGATAAAGATAACCCCTTGCGGAATATCCCACTTTTTTAGTTTTACTACCATCGAACCGTACTTCGATGCGACCCGCACCTGCCCCCCGTCCTGTAATCCTAAGGCTTCGATATCCTTGAGGTTCATCTGCAGGGTCGAGATCTCGTCCCGGTACTCTTGGGCTTCCTTGCCGAGATGGACCGATCTTCCCTGCTTGGTCGATCGGCCAGTGATCAATATAAACTGTGTCTCAGCCACCTGATCCTCACTCCTATACGGAAAGACGCCTCTGGGCAATCTCCAAGGCCTGATTCTGGTCAAGAACCACACACTTCTCCGACGTCCGGATCGTCTCGAGCATCTCTATCTCGACATCGTACTTCAGGACCCCAACGGCGAGAGCCCCAATTCCCTTGATCCCGGGGACGATCTCCTTCAGGTCATCATGTGGCGACAGGTCGTAGATGCCGGTCGGGGGAACGGCATTGACGTCGGCTACAAGCTTACCCGGCGGGAGCGCTTTCAGAACCGCCTCAGAAATCATCTGCACGCCCGCCTTGCCGGTCGTGAGAATCACATCGGCACCCCGCAGGTGCGAGATCTTCTCCTCATCCGTCGCCATCGCAGCGCCCTTTACGGAGCCGCCGGTCTGCGCCGACAGTTGCTGCGCCAGACGCTCTACGCCGCTCAATTGTCTGGAGCCGATGATCACCTCGGCTCCCAGCTTCACACAGAGGGTGGCGGCAACCGTACCCACGGGGCCCGTTCCACCCGGGATCGCCACCAGTTTGCCGTGCAACCCACCCAGCGCCTTCTCCGCCTTGGCGACGAGTGCCACGGCCGTCGTATAGGACCCCTTGGGATCGATCATCATCGACACCTGAAAGGGGGGGAACATGTTCTTCACGGCGGCGTGACGGACCCGCTCAGCCACCTCCATATCGTTACCCCCGATGAAGAGCGCGCTGAACTTGGCTCCCTTCGGCCCTCGGGAGAAGATGATATCCTGCACCAGGAGGACTGCTAACTCCTCGGTCACGTCACCATATGGAATGACGGCGTGGAAGCCTGCATCATACGCCATGTTGATGTCAAATGGGCTGGGGTGGGAATCAGTCGTCAAAAAATAGAGCAGATGCTTTCGCTCTGTCGCCATTGGCCCTCACTCAACGGAAAAAACCAAAGGGGCTGACGGGCAAGAAGCCAATCAGGTTATCAGCACTCGCCCGACAGCCCCTTCGGTACACGTGATCCTGTTCTTTACTCCTGCCGCTTATCGATCCGACTACGCAAACGGATGCTTGACCTTATCCTTCGCCGCCAGGATTTCAGTCATCGAGGGCTGCTCTGTCAATGCCCGCTTGATTGATTCTTTGGTCGCCTGATAGTTGTAGTCGTAGATCTTCTTATTGTCCGTCGCCTCCCAGTGGATGAAGACGCCGACAATGGCTACCAGGTCTTCAGCATCCTTCGCGGAGATTACCCCTTCAGAGACGCTATCCACCACTGCCTTCGCCACAGCCGCCTGGGCTGGACCGAACATCTGAACCGCCTGGGTCGCCCCCTTAATCGTCACCTTGTTGAACATTACCGTCGAAGGCTTCGCCGGGCAATTCGGCGCCAGGACCGCCAAGAGGGCGTTGTGGCCCGCAGACTGCCGAGCGAGGCACTGTGCAAAGGCGTCGCCGACCGGGCCGCTCTTGGGGCCGATCATCAGATCAACGTGTGCTACCTCGTTGCCATCACCTACCAATGACTCGCCAACCATGATCTCTCGCATAGACATTCCTCCTTCTCCCTTCCAACCTTACCGGTTAATGTTACCGTTCAAAACGACCTATCGTTGCTCAGCCGCGAAGCACATAATCTAATTTGAGCAGATCATCGTGTCAAGCTTTTTCCCTCTGTCGTTGAACATCTCAGTTGTAACTACTCAGGTGTTTAGGCTGAAGGCTGAAGGTACTAAATTATCTCGCAAGGCACGAATCGAGCCATTCAAGATCTTTTCGGAGTTTTGTATGATCACACGCATGACTTACCCCTAAAAACCTTCAGCCTATCTACCTTGTAGTTACTCTTGAACTACAACAGCGGGTGACGACGGCGCGTCAGGCGCCTAAGGAGAATGGACGATCGGCGGAATATTGGAGTACAGGATGGTGCCGGACGCCTCCGCCTTGTAGATGGGCGGGGGTGGCGCAGGGGCCGGCGGCTGCGCAGCGGCAACCTGTACGATCGCTCCCCGATTGGAGTCGGGGACAGGCTTGATCACCCCGTTTGTGGCACGCTCTCGTTGCCCACGCCGGTACAAGCTCAGGACCTTCGTCACGTAATCACGAGTCTCCTGGTAGGGAGGCACTCCCTTGTACCGAAGGACCGCGTTCTCTCCGGCATTGTAGGCGGCGAGCACAAGCGTCAAGTCACCCTGGAACCGGTCCATGAGCTGGCGAAGGTAGCGGACACCGGCCCCGATGTTCTCGTGAGGATCGTAGGCATCCCCCACTGAGAGGCGCCAGATAGTAGCCGGCATGAGCTGCATCAACCCCTGCGCTCCCTTGGGTGAGACGGCCTTGCGGTTAAAGTTCGACTCCACCTGGATGACTGCCTCGATCAGGGCAGGATCGAGGTCGTGCTCGGCAGCAAATGCCTGGATCAATTCCGCCATAGTAGCGGGGGTGAGCCGGGTAGCGGGAGGCAACACCCCTGGTTGGAGCAGCCTGTACTGCGGTGTCGTGGGTGCATTGGTGAAGTGGGCGATCCCGTTCTCGTCGATCTGGTAATAGACCTCCCCCAGTGCTGGTCCTGCCGACAGCAGAACCAAGCCTACAAGCACACTCGCGATTGACCCTCGCTTGCTCACACCGCCTCCTAGTCGTGGTCGGTCATCACAACTTCTACCGTATAACAGACCCGGCCTCCGGATGCAAGCCCAATCCTCTCACTTTTGCCTCAGAAGCCGAAACCGGAGAGTAGCCGCTCGGTCAGGTAGTATAGCAGAACGCCGACAAACACCATGAGCGCCATGAGGATCCCCTTCTCGCGGTTCACCTCAGGCATCAGGTCAGACGCCGCCACATAGATCATCACCCCGGCAGACAGGGCCAACCGATATCCCAACAACCCCTGGAGATAAGACGCAAAGATGACGCCAACCATAGTCGAGAGACCCAGGGCGATCGATGAGGCCATCGCCATCCCGCGAGACCTGCCCGCAGCCAGCATGATCGAGCCGACCGTGAACCCCTCGGGGATCTTGTGAAGGGCAACGGCGACAAAGATTAAGAACCCCAATCCCACGCTGACATGGAAACCTGACGCGATCGATACCCCATCGAAGAAGGTGTGGATCAACAGGCCCGCGAGGGCGAAGAGGCTTACCGAGGGCGCTAAGACAGCCTCCATATGGGTCTCCTCACCGAAGTGAAAATGCGAGGCCATTATGTGTTCGGCAAAATGGATCAAGAGATAACCGGCCAGAATGAGCAGGGGGGCGTGATCTGTGAGACGAATGCTCTCTGGAACCATGCCAAGGAAGGCGGCCCCCAGCATGAAGCCGGCCCCAAGAGCGATGAAGTACTTGAGCAGCGCCTCATCCCATTGCTGTTTGATCGTGACCAGGAGCCCGCCCACCACATTCGCGGCGGCAGCGGCACCACCAAAGGCCAGGCCGATGTAGAAAGAGTCCATTGTTGTCGCCTCGTGGGATAGCCGGTGAAATCGTAAGGTAGCTGTTCGTCTCCCCCCTTGTCAAAGCATTTGTCGTTGCGCCAGACCACCCGGGGAGATTCGCTTTGTCGGGAGGGCTGCTGGAGGTATAATTGAGCTGAAAAGGTACGAAGATCTCACAGCGTCAAGGAGGCCGAATGGCAGAGGCAAGCGGAGAGCAGTTTGACGCGTTGGTTCAAATCATGGAGCGGCTCCGGGCGGATAACGGATGCCCATGGGATAGGGAGCAGACGCGGGAGACCCTGAAACCGTTCCTGATCGAGGAAGCCTATGAAGTGGTGGAGGCGATCGACGAGGGGGACCCCAAGCAGATCATGGAGGAGCTCGGCGATCTCCTCTTCCAGGTGGTGTTTCACGCCCAGGTAGCGGCTGAGCGGCGCGAGTTCACCATTGGGCAGGTCCTGGCGGCGACAGCCGACAAGATGGTGCGCCGCCACCCTCACGTCTTTGGCGACGGTACGGCCTCCACGACTCGTGAGGTCCTGGCGCAATGGGAGGAACTGAAGCGCGAGGAACGTCATGCTGCGGCCGGTGTTCCCGCGTCGGCCCTAGATGGCGTCCCAAGAGAGCTGCCTGGCCTCCTCCGTGCCCAGCGGCTACAGGATAAGGCCTCACGGGTCGGATTTGACTGGCCTGAGATCTCGGGGGTGATGGCAAAGGTGGAAGAGGAGCTTGGCGAACTCAAGGAGGCCATCGGATCTGCTGTGCCAGAGGCAGTTGAGGAAGAATTAGGAGACGTACTGTTTAGCCTGGTCAATCTCGCCAGGTTCCTGAACCTGAGCGCAGAGGACGCCCTCCGAGGGAGTATCGCACGCTTCGCGACCAGGTTCCAGCGTATGGAGGAGGCGCTACAGCAAGATGGTCGTCGTCTCAGAGAGATGAGCATCGAGGAGATGGACAGGCTGTGGGAGGAAGCCAAGAGCCATGACCGCTCCTCTCGCGCATGACATTTTTGGGCCATCCATGAGTTGAGCACGCAAATGATCACACGGCTCGTCGTCTGGCTTGCGCTGATAGGTACCGCGCTAGCGTGGCCTTCCACCACCTACTCCCGGTCGGAGCGCGCTGCTCGTCCGGTGCTGGCGATCCAGGTGGAAGGGGTCATCGCCCCCAGCACGGCCGACTATATCATCCGCGCCATCAAGCAGGCCGACCGCGATGTGGTCCAGGCCCTGGTCATCGAACTGGACACCCCGGGCGGCCTTGATCTCTCGATGCGCTCCATCATTAAGGAGATGCTGGCGGCTGAGCGGCCGATCGTGGTGTACGTTTCGCCCGGCGGGGCCCGCGCCGCGTCCGCCGGCGCCTTCATTACCCTGGCGGCTCACGTGGCGGCCATGGCGCCAGGAACCAATATCGGCGCCGCCCACCCGGTCAATTTGGGGGGCCCGATGGACAAAGAGATGAGCAAGAAGGTCACCAACGACGCGGCCGCCTATATCCGGACTATCGCCGAGCAGCGCGGCAGGAACGTTCAGTGGGCCGAGGATGCCGTGCGCAAGAGCGTCTCGGCGACCGAGAAGGAGGCGCTGCAACTCAAGATCATCGACCTCGTGGCGAATAAGCTGGATGACCTGCTTGTGGCGCTGGATGGCCGGGAGGTCGCGACGGCCCACGGCAAGGTCATACTGCACACCAAGGGGATTGAGGTCACGCGGATCGAGATGGGCCTTCGGGATAAGATCCTGAAGGTCATCTCCGATCCGACCATTGCATACATGCTGCTAATGCTGGGCCTGGCCGGGCTCTACTTCGAGATCTCGACACCCGGCGCCATCCTGCCAGGGGCCCTGGGGGGGATCTGCCTGATCCTGGCCTTTTACGGCTTCCAGACCCTACCCATCAATTACGCCGGCCTGCTCCTCATCCTGCTGGCGATCATTCTGTTCATCGCCGAGGTGAAGGTGGTCTCCAACGGGATGCTTGCCGTGGGCGGAATTGCGGCCATGATCCTCGGCTCCGTGATGCTGATCAGGAGCCCTGAGCCGTTCATGCGGATCTCACTGAGCGCCATCCTGTTGACCACCGCGGCAACGGCGGCATTCTTCGGCTTCATCGTCACCATGGCCCTCAGGGCCCAGCGCCAAAAGACCACCACCGGCGCAGAGGGCCTCATCGGACAGATCGGCACAGTCAGGACGCCGCTTAAACCGGAGGGAAGCGTCTTGGTGGAGGGTGAGCTCTGGTCGGCTCAATGCGAGGAGGGAGCTGAGCCTGGCGATAAGGTCAGGGTCCTGTCGGTGAAGGGGCTCATGTTATTCGTCAGTCAAGATAACGAGGCAGTGGCCGTTGAAGCCGATGCAATGTCAACGCGACAGCAACAGGGAGGGCAGACATGAATCCCTTGGATATTCTCTCAACTGTTTTCGGCTTGGTCCCGATACTCTTTCTCCTCATCCTGGCGCTTTTCATCCTTGCCAGCTCGGTCCGTATACTCCCTGAATACGAACGGGCCGTGATCTTCCGTCTGGGCCGTCTCGCCAAGGCAATCGTGAATGTGGGCGGAGCCGGCAACGGCCCGGGGCTGATCCTCCTGATCCCGATCATCGACCGGATGACGAAGGTCAGCCTTCGCACAGTGGCCATAGAAGTTCCCTCCCAGGACGTCATCACTAAGGACAACGTGTCAGTCAAGGTGAACGCCGTGATCTACTTTCGGGTGATCGACTCGGAGCGCGCCATCGTCCAGGTCGAGAATTACCTCTTCGCTACCTCGCAGATCGCCCAAACCACCCTCAGGAGCGTCCTGGGGCAGTCGGAGCTGGACGAGTTGCTGGCCGAACGCGACCGGCTCAACCAGCGGCTTCAACAGATTATCGACCAGCACACCGATCCATGGGGGATCAAGGTGACCGTGGTGGAGATCAAGCTCGTGGACCTCCCGCACGAGATGCAGCGGGCCATGGCCAAGCAGGCGGAGGCCGAGCGGGAGAAGCGGGCGAAGATCATCCACGCCGAGGGTGAGCTGCTGGCCTCCGAAAAGCTGGCGCAGGCGGGCAGGATCCTGGCCGCAGAACCTGTCACCATCCAGCTTCGATACCTGCAGACGCTCACCGAGATCGCCACAGAGAAGAACTCTACGATTATCTTCCCGATCCCGATCGACATCTTGAAGATCTTCTTGTCCGACCAGAAGAAGAGTACTCAGTCATGAAGGCCATCTGGAACGGAGCGACTATCGCCGAGAGCGCCGACACCGTGGTCGTCGAGGGGAATCACTACTTCCCCATGTCCTCGGTCAGATCCGACTATCTCCGCGAGAGCACCACCCATACGACTTGTCACTGGAAGGGTGAAGCCAGCTACTACGACCTCGTTGTCGGCGCCGCAGTAAATTCTGATGCGGCCTGGTACTACCCTTCGCCCAAGGATGCCGCTAAACAGATTGCCGACCGCGTCGCGTTCTGGAAAGGCGTCCAGGTCGTTGAGTAGCAACTGGTGTTGTGTAACAGGGGTTCGCTTTCTATTTCATCGTACGTTCCCAAATCCCCCCCTTTGCAAAAGGGGGGCGAGGGGGATTTCAGGCATACCGATGAAAAAGGCCACGTTTGGGGCAGGCTGCTTCTGGGGTGTCGAAGCCGAATTTCGCCGGGTATCGGGCGTTATCGGCACGGCGGTCGGGTACATGGGCGGCGCCTTTGAGAACCCGACCTACCGAGACGTCTGCTCCGGCACGACCGGCCATGCGGAGGTTGTCGAGATAGAGTATGACCCTTCGCAGGTCTCCTACGACGAGCTCCTCGTTCTCTTCTGGTCGATCCATGACCCAACCACCCTGAATCGTCAGGGGCCGGACCTCGGCGCGCAATACCGCTCGGCGATCTTCTTTCACGATGCCGAGCAGCAGGCGGCTGCGCTCGCGTCCAAACGGAAACTGGAACTCAGCGGAAAGCACCAGCAGCCGATTGTGACCGAGATAACACTGGCCTCGACCTTTTACCGGGCAGAGGAATACCACCAGCAATACCTGAAGAAGCAAACTCGGTCTCGCTGTACGATCTAGACAATCCCACTTCCCTCGTGTATTCTCACCCCCGTGGATACCCCAAGAGACCAATCCCAGCTTAAAGCATGCAGGGACAAGCTCCTGAGATTGCTGGTTCAACACTCCTTCCAGTACAGCGCCGAGCCCGTCTTCACCCTGGCCTCCGGGCGCAAGAGCCATTACTACGTCAACTGCAAGCAGACGACGTTCCTGTCGGAGGCGATGCCGCTCCTCGGCCAGCTCTTCTTCGAACAGATCAAGGCTATTGAACATAGAGACGGGAGGCAGATCGCCGCCGTCGGAGGACTCACGCTTGGCGCAGACCCGATTGCGTACGCCATCGCCCATCACAGCGCCCTCGCAGGGGAGCCGATCCAGGCCTTCAGTGTCCGAAAGGAGCCGAAAGGGCATGGAACCCAAAAATGGGTGGAAGGATTTGAGCAGCCAGGCGCGAGGGTTGCGATCATTGAAGATGTCGTCACTACCGGCGCCTCGACCCTCAAGGCGATCGACGGCGCGCTGCATGCCGGCTTTCAGATCGTCAAGGTGCTAGCGCTTGTGGATCGCCAGGAAGGTGGCCGCCAGGAGTTGCAGAAAAACGGGTACGAGTTAGAGGCGCTCTATACCACCGAGGATCTCTTGCGCGTTGCTCACCAGCCCGGGTAAGCTTCACGGGGTTATTGCAAGCATTCGTAGTCGTTCCCATGTGTATAGGTTCTTTACAGGAGGTGACGGCCCGATGAAGATGCTGAAGCGCACCGGCTTAGTCCTGATTGCCGTCCTGCTAGCCAGTTGCGCGGCGATGCAGGTTGCCCTGGAAAAGAAAGATCTCAAGGTAGAAACCAAGATGTCCGACACCATCTTCCTGGATATCGAGAATCAGGCGGAACGAACGGTCTTTATCGATATCAAGAACACCTCAGATAAAGAGCTTGATATCAAGCCCCTTGTCATCAGCAGGCTGCAGACGAACGGCTACAAGGTCACCACGAATCCGAAGGAGGCCTTCTATATTCTGCAGGGCAATGTCCTCTATGTAGGACAGGCCGATCCCTCGGCGTTGAGAGCAGCGGTTGCTGCTGGGTACGGTGGCACATTCGCAGGCGCCATGGGCGGCGCGCTGATTGGCGGAGCCGCGGGTGGCGGCTCGGGTGCGCTGTATGGCGCGGGCATCGGCGGCTTGGTGGGCGCCGGGGTCGAGATGATTGCGGGCTCTCTGGTGAAAGATGTCACCTACACCATCGTCACCGACCTGATGATCTCAGAAAGGTCCAAGGAGGCAGTCGAGCAAACGGTACAGTCTAATCTCCAGCAGGGGAGCGGCTCTGCCATCAGACAGACTAGCCGGACCGCGACGGAAAGGAAGCGATATCAAACCCGCGTCGCTTCGACGGCCAACCAGGTGAACTTAAAGCTGGAAGAAGCCCTGCCTTCATTGACGGAAGGTCTGGCAAAATCGATCGCGGGGATCTTCTAATCGCTGGACAATCGCACAGCTTTCCGCTACTGTAAGCTGCGCGCTCAGCCGCTAGCCCCACGCTCGGCAAGTGACTAGCTACTTGTCCGCCTGAAAGCTGATCGCTGAGTGCTGAACGCCTCTTCTATGGGGGGGGTTAGCTCAGTTGGGAGAGCGCAGCGTTCGCAACGCTGAGGCCAGGGGTTCGAATCCCCTACCCTCCACTAATTCTTGCCGATTCACTGAAGGTGCAATACCACCCGCAATGGCATGCCAGGATCCCCCACAGTAGCTTCCCCGGTCTTTGCCTTTACATCGCTATGGGCCCGTCTATTCAGGTCAGCTTCAGGATGGCTGCTGCGAACTTATGGTTGTAATCTACACTGCCATTAGCCGGAAGTACGTTGGTGAGTTCAGGGACGGCACGCAGGGCGGGCAAGGCATCGAATACCGTGCCGATGGATCAATCCTGCAATCAGGAATTTGGGAAAACGGAGTTTTTATCAGAGGCCGATAAGCGTCGTACAGGGCACCTGATCGCATATGCGCCGAAGGGATCGCCACTCTATGCGGCGCAGAGAGGCCGAGGCGAAGGCTGTGAAACGTGGACTATGGGCGCGAATAATGAACCCGTGCCCCCATGGGACTACAAAAGCGCGAAGCCTAAGAACTGACGGAATGCATATGCGGCGACTCGCGGTAGTTTTTGCTTGTTCATCGGCTATAGCATCTTCAAACGGCTGCTCGGTGATCACGGGACCTTATCATGCAGCCAAAAATGTAGTGCAGGGAGGCGTATGGATCGTAAAAACAACCTATGTGGTTGCCGAAGGCACTACAAAAGTAATCTACAAAATCGGTGAATATACCTACGAAGTTGTTAAGGCACCCATCGAATGGGCGTTGACCCACGAGGAAATCGAGAGCATCGATGGTCTGCCGGTCAAAGAAGCGATACGGCAGGGCAGGGTAAAAGCCGCACCCTATGTGGTCGCAGGAAGGCGGTACGTTCCTATGTCGCCCGAGAAGGCGAAGGATTACAGGGAAGAGGGCTTGGCATCGTGGTATGGCTATGAGAGCGGAAGGATGACAGCAAACGGAGAAGCCTTCAATCCCAACGGCCTATCGGCGGCGCATAAATATCTGCCCATCCCCACGTTTGTAAAGGTGACAAATCTTGAAAACAAGAAATCCATAATCGTGAGGGTGAATGACCGTGGGCCTTTCCCGAGCGCGCACAATGCCAGGTCAGGAGAGAGGATCATCGATCTCAGCATGGGCGCTGCCAAGAGACTTGAATTTCACGGCAAGGGCGTCGCTCGCGTGAGGGTAGAGGCGATACAGGTTAAAGAAGAATAAGCGACAGATTCCTTAGTTGAGGCGCGGATCGAGGGCAGCTTCTATACGGAGGAGGAGTGGCGGCTCTGAAAATGGGGTCACACTGAGCCGGTGCCCCTACACGCGCTGGTGGCCGACGGCCTGTTCGTGCGCTCCGGCCTGTTCTACGTCCTGCCCAGTGACATAGGGACATGAGATAGGGACAGACACTCTTTCTTGAGATCCTTTCTTGGTCTTCCCTTCTGCCACACGTGTAGTACTCGTCCAGTTTCCTGCGCACCTCCCAGATGAACCCGTCTCTTCCAGTAGCCGCTCTGTCATCGTGTGCCTTCGAATCGCTGTC
>Ga0209515_10000182_pt1 | contig 120012 bp, 112 predicted proteins | sample Subgroupgradi54m_FD_187454 | JGI IMG/M metagenome (GOLD analysis project Ga0209515, IMG submission 187454) | Subsurface groundwater microbial communities from S. Glens Falls, New York, USA - GMW60B uncontaminated upgradient, 5.4 m (SPAdes)... ... | reverse complement strand
TCCACTTTCGTTCTTCCACAAGATCTCGGTGCATGTATCCGATAAGAGCCACGGGGCCTCCAAAACCCATGGTGCCCAACCGAAGAAAATAAAGGATGAGTTGTCTGAGAGTGTAATTTTGTTTTTCCGTCATGAGTTTAGTTAAAAGGTAGAAAGTTACATACAAAAAGGAAAGAATTTTTTTTTAATGCACGCAACTATTTTTAAGGAGGAACGATAATGAGTTATGGTTCTCGAGCAGATAGCACATCTCTACGTTCCACTCCAAAAATCCGCCGACCAGCCTGTCTTTTTGTCGCCTGAAGTCTATGAAGCCGTTGGCAGTTCGTATGGTGGATGGAGAGTGATCCCCGATCTCCGCCATCCCACAACCCAGGAAAATTTTTCACGAGTTGTCGGACGTCTTTGGAAAGGATTATCTCGCGAAGAGCGTAAAATTTTTGGGAATACCATTTTAAGTCCAAGAAAATACGATCCCGAACGTGTTCCCGAATGGTCTTTCATTAGTCCAGGGTTTGATCTGAATCACAGCTTTCTCACTTTTCGTGATAGTGTGAGAGACGAAGGAATTTCTGTCAGACTCTACAATACTCTCCAGCCAGGGTTGCAGGCCTTTTACTTCATCGAAGGTCGGGAGTGCTTCGAACCTTCGGGATGGATGAGCCCCGCAGGAAAACCTTTATCAGTTAAAGAGATTGAATCAATGATTGAAGATTTTTTAATCAAAGGACAGATCAGTTCTATTCAGGCCATTCTTAATCTCAATAAACTAGCCTCTTCTTTTCCACTAAATTTCGATGAATTAAGTTTGATGCTAGGGACTACAAAAACAGATATTGATACTTCAGAAAAGCGCTTCCAAGAACTGATGGAGGCGTTGAGAGCTCGGCCTGTTTCTCAACAGGTACGACAACCCACTGTCATCACAACTTTTCCGGCTCGCTGGACAGTGCTTCGAACCCTATCTGTCGATGAACGTCGATCTCGGTCTCTTGTTGCCCAAAATGAGGATCTGGAGGCTCTTTGTCATGATCCGGATCCGGGAGTTATTTATCACCTTTTGAAAAATCCAGGATTTGGATTAAACCAGGCTCGTCTTGTAGCTGCTCACCACTCGAGTTTTGCTGGTCTGGATGCTTTGGCGAAACGATCCAATTTCATGGCCGATGAGGGAGTTCGTGGCGCCTTCTTAAAAAATGCTCTGTGTCCCGAAAACCTCCATCAACAGATTTTTCAGACAATGCCTCTGATTAAATTATTTTTATACACGCACTCACCAGAAATTCAGGAAAAGGCCCGCCATGTTGCACGTCGCATCTATGCCGCCCGTTTTCGCCAAGATTCCCCCAATGAAAAAATTCATCTCCTTATTGCAACGGGGGGACGATGTTTACGAGTTGTTGGAAGCGGAGCCATCGATAGTGCCTTGGCCGTTGCGATGAAGCGGCGTACTGATTATTCCAGTGAATTGATTTTGGCTTTAGCGCACTATGCCGATACACCCCATGAACTCATTGCCCATCTAGTAAAATTGCCTGTGGTCAGACATAATAATGCTCTTTTTGATTCGTTAAGGAGACACAAGAATACACCCCCGCGAAGAGGTTGAATAAAGAGTCCCAGAGAATTTTAAAAATAGTGAGTTCGGGTTACGTCGTGTGTCCCCGGAATTTAACATCGAGCAGACCAAAAAGCGGATATGACTACGCCTTGACAGCTTTACCGGCGCCTTTTTTAGCTGCTTTTTGTTCGGGCGAAAGTCCCCAGGGAGATTCTTTAGGACCACCGCCACTACGGTGGCCACCACCAGGGCCTTGCCCCCGACCTCTCCCTTTGCCCCTTTTGCCATCACGGCTTGGTTGTGCAGGTTGATACACGATAGGGAATTCAGAAATATAATGAAGACCTTCTATGGGCAGAGCTTTCTCGGGAGCTTTTTCACCCTCGTTCAGTTTCATGATAACGACACGGGTCAGTCCGGCGTTTTGAACCGAGACATCGAGGGCGTTGAGAAAATATTTGAGTTTGTCACCTTCGTACTTAAACTTGGCTCCTAAGCTCGCTTGAATTTCTTCAGGCGCCTTGCCTTCCGCCACGAGCACTGTTTTGGCTTCCACACCACTTGCTAAAACGTATTTCGAAAATTCTGTGATGGCTTTCATTGTGTTGGATCGTTATCCGGTGGCGCCCCGAATTAAGGGAGGCGGAGGAGGCCAGAAGGCAATCATACCCGGCTATCTCCCTTATTTTATCTTACTAATCAATAGAAAAATCTTGTCCAGAGACCACTTGGTCGGGAGAAAAACTGGGGGTTGTCCACAGAGGTATTCTCATTTTGAGTTGAATTTTCAATGAGTTGCTAGCGTGCCTGGCATGCAGACTTGGCATGCAGACTGATTTGAAGGAGGGGCCCGATTAAAAACTATAAAAATCAAACACTTGGAGCATTCGCACGTTGCGGTAACAATAAGTTTTTCTGGGCACAACTTCCCGGCTGATAATAGCCGATAAATAAACTTGCGATTGATTCAAAATAACGCAGGTTTTCTACCGATAAACATTAGCAATATCGGATGCTTTTCATAAGGTATTTATGACCGTAGATATTCGCAAATTTTGGATCGAAGGGGTTTTGCTTGATGCCTATCCTCGTTTTCATGAAGAGGGCGGGGCTGATTTGGATGAAAATGGACGTATCGAAGATACTGAACGTCTTGAAGATCTGGATCATAATGGAGTTGTTGGAAACCAAAGAGATTATGAACTCTATCTTCAAATCAATCGCCCTCATCTTTCTGACCGAGTCCCTTTTTTCCAATGGGGAGAAAGTCTTTCTGTTCAAAATCCATTCCATCGGATAGCGTATTTGGAATCAGATTTAGTGGACCCTTCTCGAATCCGGGAAGGCTATTCTTTTGTTGTTGGTCTTGTGTCTGGCGTGAATACCTTTATTGGGAATAGCCACTTTTCTGAAGCCAGGCTTTCTGCAGAGCTGGAGAGTCAGCTTTACTACACACTTATTAACGGTACGGGTATTGTCTTCCAAGAGACAGCAAGCCAATCATTTCTCAGCAGTATACATGATCATGAAATGGATTGTGATACCTCAGCTTTTGTGGCGATGGCCATAGGACATGAAAGGGGTTTGTATTTGCATCCCACCATCGCTCCCAGACATGTGTTCGTACGTGGAAAAGGTGTGAATGGAGTATTCAATGTCGATTTCGGGAATTTAAGGACCAATGATTCTTACTCGATTCCGCCTGATTTACTTCAAAGAGGAGTTTATCTTCGTACTTTTAATGATCAACAAGTTGAGTCTCTGCTTTTACATAATCGTGGTGGTGTCCTGGAAAGTTTAGGACGTTATCCTGAATCTCTGGCTGCCTGTGATCGGGCCATTGAAATTAATCCAAATGACCCCGAGATTCACCGTAGCCGCGGCATTTGCTTAATAAGGTTGGGCCGAAACCTCGAGGCATTGGCAGCCTATGATCAAGCTATTATCCTGAATCCCTATTTTGCCCAAGCCCACTTGGGTCGTGCTGTTGCCCTACGCCGATTAGGTCGAAACTCCGAAGCTCTGGCCGCTGCCCGTCGTTCTATGGAGCTCGATTCGGTCCAACATTAATCTTTACCTGGCACCGTTACGTCGTTGTGTTAGGCACGTTACGTGCAAATTGTACTAAACAATTGAATAATTCGTTATTAATTGTTAAGCCACTCCCGACTCCATGTCGAAAAAACTGTTTTTCATCATCCTTTTCCTTTTTCTAAGGATTCAAAATGTAGGTGCGCTGGAAACTATCGCTTATATTGCCGACGGATCCAGTAACGATGTCTCCGTACTCAACACGTCCACGGGTACCGTCGAAGCGACCGTCAGCGTGGGGACCAATCCTAAAGGGATCGCCGTTGATTCGACGACAAGCGAAGTTTATGTCGCCAACAGCGATTCCAATACGGTTTCTGTCATTAACACTTCAACAAATACTGTTACGGCGACCGTTCCTGTGGGGACTCATCCTGAGGGGGTTGACGTGAGTCCCAATGGAGCCGAAGTTTATGTCGCCAACGGCGGTTCCAATACAGTCTCCGTCATTAACACTTCCACCCATAACGTCACCACAACCATCGCCGTAGGGACGACCCCTGAGGGGGTTGCTGTCACTCCTGACGGGAAAGAGGTGTATGTCATCGATAACGGATCTAATGCAGTCTCTGTTATTGATGCTTCCAAGGACACCGTTACCGCAACTATTAATGTGGGAACCTCTCCCGTCGGAGTCGTGGTGAGTCCCGATGGAAAGGAGGCCTATGTCACCAACAGCGGTTCCAACACGGTCTCTGTCATTGATACTTCAAACAATACTGTGACGGCCATTGTTGCCGTGGGGACGGCTCCTGAAGGGGTCGCAGAAACTCCTGATGGAAAAGAAGTCTATGTCACCAACAGCGGTTCCAATACAGTTTCGGTGATTAACACCTCAAACAACACTGTGACGGCGACTGTGAGCGTGGGCAATGATCCTGTCGGAGTTTCGATCACTCCCAGTGGAGCCAACGCCTATGTGGAAAATAAAAATTCTAATACGGTCTCCGTGATTGATACAGGAACACATATCGTGACTGAAACAGATCCGGTGGGCAAAGGACCTGATGGTGTCGGAGATTTTATTGGGACAACTCCCGTCTCCGGAGGAGACGTTGTTGCTTTTATTGTTGATGAAGCAAGTAACAATGTCTCCGTGGTTGATACTGCGACCAAAAAAGTTACCACCACTGTGAAGGTTGGGACGAGCCCAACAGGAGTCGCAGTCGGTGCCAATGGTGGTGAGGTTTATATCGCTAACAGCGGTTCCAATACGGTATCGGTTATTGGGACCTCAACCGATACCGTCACGGCGACCATTAACACAGGAACAACGCCTACCGGAGTTGCGGTGACACCGGGGGGAAGCGAGGTTTTTGTTGCTAACAGCGGTTCTAATACGGTTTCGGTGATTAACACCTCAAACAATACTGTGACGGCGACTATCCCTGTTGGTACGACTCCTGAAGAGGTGGCGGTCAGCCCCAATGGAAAAGAAGTCTATGTGACTAATGAAGGTTCCAATACAGTTTCGGTGATTGACACTTCAAATAACACCGTTAAAGCGACCGTTACTGTAGGGACTGCTCCTGTTGGTATTACGGCGAGTAAAGATGGGAAAAAAGTTTATGTGGCTAATAGTGGTTCCAATACGGTTTCGGTGGTCGATACTTCAAGTGATACAGTGACTGCAACGGTAGATGTTGGTACAGCTCCTGAAGGTGTTGCCGCTACTCCCGATAGCAAAGAAGTCTACGTGACGAACCGGGACTCCAATAATGTCTCCGTCATTGATACTTCGAATGGTGCTGTAACCCATACGATTAAGGTAGGGACTCATCCTGAGGGGGTTGCCATCACTCCCGACGGGAAGGAAGCCTATGTGGCTAATGAAGGTTCTGATACCAGTTCAGTGATCGACATTCCAATCCACACAGAGACGAGAATTATTCATGTGGAAAGATCACCCCACTCCATCGGAGATTTTATTACTACGGTTCCACATTCTATTTCTAGTGGTGGTTGTAACTGTAGCCTCCGTGGAAAAAAAGTGGATGGTTCCAACAACGTCTTTTTGGACTTGTTATTTATGGCTCAGCTCTTGTTGATGTTGGGTATGAGAAAAATACATGGTTCATACAAGTTGCCTCGAGGCAAGCAATGTCACTAGTACTTCATTATTGCGTGTGGTCAGGCCATTGCTTAAAAAAATTCTAAAAATAAATTGAAAGTTTAAATGAAAGTTCGAAAGTTCCTAAAGGGTCAAAAGAAAAACCCCTGATTTTTTCAGGGGTTTTTTGCTATCCCCAAATTCGGGAGTCAGTGACTCCCGGATTCAAATTACCAGCTTTGCCGAACTTCTCGCTATTGAAGATCCTTTGAAGCGTGTCTTTTATGAGATTCGACAGAACCTCAGGAAGCATCTGCCGTGGTCGCCGGGGGGAATTTAGAATCCCTCAAAGAAACGGCCAAAAAGATCGGCTCGAACTTCCAACTGGCGGCGAAAACCCTGCGATTTGATTACCGATTGCCGTGGCGGCTTTTGGCCGCCACGGCCCCGGATTTTTTTGGGGTGGGCTATCGGATTCGAACCGATGACCTCCAGGGCCACATCCTGGCGTTCTAACCAGCTGAACTAAGCCCACCATTTATAGTCAGGGAGAGATAACCGCTCTCTCCCTGAAACCCTCATCTGAACTCCCGGAACTCATCACTCGCTCCGTTTGACAGGATGGAGTGAATCCATCCTGTCAATACTCGCTCATTATTTTCCTCAGGGCCCGAAGTGCCATTGAGGGGGAGGCTCCATGCGGCTTTGCCACTGGAGGGGGCGATGACCGGAGGAAATCCCTGCGGGACGCGAGCCCCTATACTGGCCGGAGTGAATCCATCCTGTCAATACTCACTCGCTCCATTAAGCCCTGAGTGTTATCTGGTGTTTTTCTGAAGTGCAAGTCGTTTGATTCTTTTTAAAAAGGTGCTATAGTGACGGCCTTCCATATAAAAGGAGAGGTTATGTCGAGCGTGATTACTCGGGGGATTAAGGTTGAGGTTGAAAGCGAATTTGTGCCGGAACGATCCGATCCTGAACGGGAGAGTTACTTTTTTGCTTATCATGTGTGTATTACGAACCAGAGCGATGAGACGGTTCAACTCATGAGCCGGCATTGGATGATTACGGATGCCCAAGGTCACTCTGAGGAGGTAAGAGGGCCGGGGGTGGTGGGGGAACAACCGACACTCGATCCGGGGGAGTCTTTTGAATATTCCAGTTTTTGTCCTCTCAAGACCCCGGTGGGTGTGATGCAGGGTACTTATCAAATGGTGACGAGTGATGGGACGTCTTTTGACGCCGAAATTGCGCCTTTTACATTGGCACAAGAAGAGGTGGTCTTTCACTAAAGATAGGATGTTTCAACAAAGCGCCTGCACCCTTCGGGTACAGGAGTTTGTAATCGCACCGGTCGCGTTTCACGCAACCGCTGCTCAACAAAGCGCCTGTAGCTCAGTGGATTAGAGCACTTGGCTTCGAACCAAGGGGTCGGGGGTTCGAATCCCTCCAGGCGCTCACTGGATTTAAATTTTGGATCCGAACGGTACGGATTGTAATTCGTTCTTCGAAAAAAAGCAGTTACTAAAATATTGACGTAGCGGCTTCTCTTGGATTAGTTAGCGGGGCCTTTAATATAGGCTTTGAGGGCCGTTAGCTCAGTTGGTAGAGCAGCTGACTCTTAATCAGCGGGTCGCAGGTTCGATCCCTGCACGGCCCACAAGAAATATAAAGTAGACAGGGATCGAACGGCATGTAGCGCACGCCGAAGAGGCGTGAAAAGTCGGCCAAATCCGGCCGACATCAGCGCAATGCCGACGCCCTCGCGGTGGCAATTTCCAAAGAAAAATTGAGCGATCTGGTTTGCGCGGCTTTGTCTACCGATCTGGATGACGGTCTCTGGTTCGGAGATATTCAAATCCAGGAACTGTCGGCGAGCCCGATTTCAAAAAGATCAAAAACTTTTCAAGAATCCTTAAAAAGTTTACTGGCCTCCTGAGACCAGGGTTTAATGGAATCCTTTTTTAGCGCCACACATTTCTGAGAACCGCAGGCCTCCGAGACTTGCATTTCCTCCTGAATCACTTTTCGCAAGGCCTTGAGGAGGTCCAGTTCCACTTGATCGAACGGGGCGCAAAACCCGTGCTTGAGAGCCACCTCGTAGGCGGCATTGGTCAGATCAGACAAAAATTTTTCCGGTGTGACTTCAAACCGGACATGGATACCTGCCATAGGACACCCCCTTTTTGGGTTAAGAATAGCACCCTCAAGAAAGGAGTTGATGACGGGGATCAGTTTACGAGATGTTTCTCGTCAAGTTTTAAGTGGTTTATCACAATGTGACGATGTCTCTATTTTTTCAACGTAGCTGGTCGCGAATTGCAGGCCATGAGGCGATTGTCCGCTGCCTTCGGGAAGACATTGAAACTTGTGCCAGTAAACATAAAGATGCTGGAACTTCCGATTTTCTCACCGGCCTTATGGAACAACATGAAAAAACGGCTTGGATGTTGAGAGCAACATTGATCGAAAAATAAATAAGGAGAGCCGACATGAAAAAACTGACATCCATCTTGATCGTTATGACACTTTTTTTCTCCCCGCTTTTGAAAGCGGAAGAAACAAAAAATTTGGGTAAAACCAATCTGAAGGAAGCGATGATGATGTTGGGCCTTTATCTTTACGGTCTTAACCGCGAAGCGGACAAAAAGATTCCGGACTATGATGCCATCGAATTTCTTTCGGATTCGGCCTTGAGATACGGCAAGGCTTTGAAGGCGTTGGGGGGAGATGAGCGTTTCCAAACCAATCTGGACAATATGATTCTGCAAGCGGAGACCTTGAATAAGTACAGCACCAAGAGCCATCGCCATGTTCGTTCCCAAATCGAAGCCTTCTCAAATAGTTGCGCTGCCTGTCATACGATGGGGTCCGATCCCTATGCAGAAGCGAGGGAGAAAAAATAGGGAACCTCCGAAAACGCCCATCTGCACCAAAAAGACGGGAAGGGATGGAAGCCTGGTTTTCTCAAAGCCTGAGCCGTCATGATAAGTAAGTCGGTTTTCAATTTCTGAGCGAGTTTTGGAATGACTTTCTTTGGGTCTCCAACACGAACGATAGATTTCATAATGGCCGTGTGTTTCTGATGACAACGACTCCAACTCCTCATCTCTTCTTCACGTTGTCTCACCAGCTTCTCTTGCTCTTTACCAACATCGATAAAAATCTCCGTATTGATCATTAAGGATTCTTGAAATGTTTCACGGATCAATGATTCTACAATGGATACCGGCTGGATCTTCGCATGCATCCGAGAAGCGATTTCACAAGCCATCTTAAAAGACTCAAACGACCCTTTTGAACCGTCCATGGGCACAAGAATCTTCTCGATCTTTTTTGCGCGTCCTTTCATCACCCACACCGGATGTCTTGCATCACGAGCTACAGAATCGGAAACACTTCCCAGAAAAACCCGCGAGAAAAATCCTTTTCCCTGATTTCCTATCAAGATTGGACAAGACCCTCCGCCTCTTGAATCAATTGTTTTGAAACAGCACTTAAATCAATCGGCACCAGTATTTTTTTGAATAATTTTTTATTCATAAGACCCCTCTTTTTTCGATCGGTGAAAATGGAAGAACGACCATCGGACAATGTAGATGATTCAATAAACGAATAATGGCCTCCTGTTTTGGGCCGCCGTCTGTGCCATTTCCCCATTTTTCAACAATGACACAATCGATGTTCTTTTCTTTCATGAGCCTAGATATGACGTTGGCAGGGGCTCCCATTTGAGAAATAGTCTCAAAGGATATCTTGACGTCGGTCGATAATTCCTTGGCGGCATGGAGTTCTTTTTTCAGTTTCTCCAGAGATTGATTTCGAAGTGCGTCATAGGTGTTGATGATCTGTCCTGATACGGAAGCGGGCACCATGTAGGTCGTAAGAAGGATGACCTTGGAATTCCCCTCCACGCCGTGGAGAAACGTCAAGACCTCCTGAAGCACCCGCCGAGAATCATCATAAAGATCGATTGGTAATAAAATGTTTTTCATGGTTTCCGACTCCCATCTCCAACCATTTCCTTCGCCCCCTGCCTCGTGGAGTATATTCAGGCAGTTATCAGGCGTCTGTCATGAATACACGCCTCGCCTCATTGTCGAGGCTAAACGCATGAAGGGATCAAAAGAATGACGGAGGACTGGAAAAAGACTGATCTTTGTCAGTATTTGCGGGTCAGTATTGAATTTTACGAAGACCTTCTGAGTTGATGACGACGATCTCTCGGCCATCGATTTCGATGAATTTATCGGCTTTAAACTCGCTCAAGGAGCGAATGACCGTTTCTGTGGCCGTACCGGCAATACTGGCCAAATCATCGCGGTTGATGGTGATTCTAAAATCTGTTTTTTTATTTCCAGGGCCACTCTCACGGTAACGTTTTTCCAAAAGCAGTAGGGCCTCGGCGACTTTTTTCCTTACCGTGTCATAGGCTAGGCTCAAGAGTTGTTGTTCCTTCTCCGTCGCATGACTGGCGAGCATCTTCATGAACTGACCTGCCACGTCCCTGTTTTTATAAACCAGGGAAAGAAAATCCTCTTTTGGAACTTTGCAAACCTCAGAGTCTTCCAGGGCCATCGTGGAATCCGAATAATCCGAATTTTTGAGTAAAGGTATGTACCCAAAAAACTCTCCCGGTTTGAACAAGCCGATCACGTATTCTTTCCCGTCTTCGTGGGATTTATAGGTTTTCAATTTTCCCTTATTCAGGAAATAAAGATGTTGGGGTTTGTCTCCTTCATGAAAAATGATTTCATTCTTTTTGTAATGAACGAGCGGTCTTTTGTGAGAGAGGGTCTCAAGGTCTTTAAGGCCTCGCGCCTGGTCCATGAATTGATTCAATCCTTCAAGATTCTGGGCAAACTCCTGCTTCATCGCTTCACTTTTCTTTAAACGAACTTCTATCGCGTTCAAGAGCTCCGTTTCTTCAAAGGGTTTGGTGAGATAATCGTCGGCGCCCAGATCCATCCCTTTTCTTAATTCACTCTTTTCGGCTTTGGCTGTCAGAAAAATAAAGGGGATGGTAGCCGTCTGTGGATTTTTGGCCAATATGTGGAGGACGCCATAACCATCCAGCTTGGGCATCATGATATCGCAAACGATCAAATCAGGTTTGAGCTCCTTGGCAATCTCAACCCCTTCTTTTCCATCTTTAGCCGTGGTCACGGTGTAATGAGCCAGCTCCAGTATCTCGGCCGTATTTTCTCTCATGACGGTGTCGTCTTCGATGAGTAATATTTTTTTCATGGTTTTAACTCCTTGGGCAAAATCACCGTAAAGGTGGTCCCCTCATTTTCTTTGCTTTTTACCTGAATGGTTCCACCCATCAAATCGAGATATCTCCTGACGATGTTCAGACCCAAACCCGTTCCCGAAACATTAGTCGCATTACGTGCCCTGAAAAATCTCTCAAATAATCGCTCCTGCTCGGCTTCCGGAATTCCAATCCCTGCATCTCGAACGGTCATCACAATTTGCGCCTCTTGAAGTTGGGTTCCAAAATGAACTTCTGTACCTTCCGGTGAATATTTCATGGCATTGGAAAGTAAGTTGATTAAGACATTCCTTAAAATCTCCTGATCCAAAACGACTAATCCTTCTTCCCCTTGATGCTTGTACAAAATACGCTGGTCTTTCTTCGCCAGAGATTGCATTTCGTCCGTCAAGTCTTTGGCGAAATCCTCAATGGAGAATGAACTTGGACGACACTCAATTTTTCCTTCATCCAGTTTATCCAGCGAAAGAAAGTCGTTCAAAATATTGGTCAGATTTTTTACGGAGGATTTGATCGTCCCGACATGTTTGGTTATTTTTTCCTTATCGCTGATCTGGTTATGACGATCAATCAGCGAAGCTGAGGTGAGAATACCACTTAAGGGGGTCCGAAACTCATGGGACGCCATGGAGACGAAGCGGGATTTGAGTTCACCGAGTTCCTTCTCCTTTTCAAACGATCGAAGAGCTTCTTCTTCGGCTTTTTTTCTCTGCTCCATTTCACGATTCAGATTTTCATTCATCTGTTGGAGTTCCTGGATCGCTTGAGACAGGGCATCCGTTCTTTCCCTGACCTTGATCTCAAGTCCCTCGGTAAGAGTTCGGAGAGCTTCCTCATCTCTTTTTCTTTTGGTGATGTCGCTCACAAAACTGACGATTTCTTTTTTGTCTCCGATCGCATAAGTCGCAAGGCTGATTTCAATGGGGAATGTGGTCCCATCTTTTTTCAGGGCCGAGAGGTCCATGCCTAAGCCCATCGGTCTGGGACTCGGATGGTTGGCGTAACCTTCTCGATGGTGAACGTGAGTTTTTCGGAGATTGGAAGGGATTAATACTTCGATTTTTTGACCGACCAGTTCCCCTGACTCATAACCGAAGAGACGACTGGCCGCCGGGTTGACCTGTTCAATGACTCCTGCCGTATTGGAAATGAGGATGCCGATGCTTGCATGTTCAAACATCGATTCGAAGGCGACCTTGCTTTCTTCACGGGAAGGCATCACCCGCTTCTAGCGGGGTTTAAAGTCTTTTTCAAGGGTAAGAATCGAAACAGGGTAAGAATCGAAACTGTAACAATCGAAACGTCTAATACCTTAATCATCCTTTCTGTGAAATTTTGAAGACTGGTTCGACAGAAACTACTCCCTTGAGGGACTGGCTGATCAGACAATATTTCTCCGCCTTTTCGAGAAGGATTTGTATCTTTGAACGATCTTCAGAGGAAATCTCCAACTCCGGACGGATGAAAAACCGGGTGAACGACCATTGTTTGGTTTTGGACTGAGTGAGGATGCCTTCCACGGAAACACGCAGGATACGGTCTGCCACGCGCGCCTTGTCAAATAAGACGGCTAACGTCAGGGTGTAGCAGGAGGCGAGGGCCGAAAGAATCAGAATTTCCGGATTCCAGGATTTGCCATCTCCACCGAATTCCGGTGCGGCACCAACATCGAGTGCAGTTAATCCGTCAACCAGGGTTTGTCCCTTCCCGTCTCCCTTCCAGTTAAACGAGACGGAATAGTGATGTTCTTTAAAAGACGTTTTCTCTTTTTCCATAAGCTTCCCTCACATTTCGAGATCAAATGACGTCAAAGATAAATCACTGGAGGAAGTTGATTCTCTAAGATAGCTCGACGCCTTTGTTTTGGTCCCTCAACAACTTGAAGTGCTTGAGTTTCGTTTTCCATAGATTTCTCCGATGTTTGTTATCAGCGGAGAATATGACTAAAGTCATATCTCCTTACACGTCTCCTTTTTTTAAAATCTCAGTGCGAACTTCCTTCAAAAGTTTTCTGGCCGTCTTCAAAAATGCCCCTCGCGTAAAAAGCCTCGGCGTGGATGATTGTGGCTTAGCCGTCACCTCGTAGCGAATAATCAACGCTTCCGGATTTTGTTCAAGTTGCCAAGACCCTTCGTAAAATTCAAAATCCTGATGTGAGATATCCTCAAAATCAATTTCCTTGAGGGGAATTTCCTTCACTTTGAGCAGGACGAGCATTTTTTTCTTGAAAACTAGAACTCCGCCGACGGCCGATTGTTCGAGCAGGAGCGTATGTCCCTCTCTTTTCCGAATCTTGCTGTGGGTCATCGAGGAGAGAAATGTGCTCATGTTGTCGTAGTCAGTCAAAACTTCCCAGGCCACACGCGAAGTCGCGGTGACTTTCAGTATCCCTTCAATTTGGTACATGCCTTTGCCGGGTTCGGTGATCGCAACGGAAACTTCCCGTGCCCACACGGCACTTCCGTAAAAAAACCACAGAAAGGCAATAATCCGGATGAGATTTTTCATTTTTTCTAAAAACTCGCCTGGAACATCAGTCTTGCTTCGGGAACCGTCTGGCGTCCGATGGTACCGGTAATGACTCCGCTTGCATTGGGTTTCAAGAGCGTGGTCTGGTCAGGTTGTTCAGTCAGCACATAAGTGCCGACACCGGTTTCCGTGATCACCGGGACATTCACCAAGATAGGAGTATCGAGAATAATCTTCATGTGATGATTCTTAAAATAATAAGTCGCCGCCGGTGTGATTTCGTGGATGAGCGTGCTTCCGGCAATGGAAGTGCCGCCATTTGCCAACTTGCTGTCAGGAACAACGACCGCATAGCGCAGTGAAAACTCAAAAGGTTTCCAGTAGAGGCTGACTTGGGTTCTTCCACCCAGCATGCGGATGCTTCCATAACTGTTTGAATACCGCCCATAATTAATTTCCGTTTCGGTCGAGAGAGTGCATTGCCTCCAAGGGGCTCGCAGAACAAAATCTCCTCCCATTTGCCAGAGAGTTCCTTTGGAGAAAGGAGCCTGAGCGATGAAGGGGTTCCAGTTGCTGTTGGTCAAAAGGGATTTTTCCGCGAGTTTCACATTGAGAACGGTCGAATGACCGACGAGAGAATCCTTGAGATAGAGACCATTGATGTAAGCCGCTTTTTGGGCTCGATCTATTTCAACATCATTTTGCTGTCGCACGGTAAAAATATCCTCATCCACACCGTCATTGTATCCTGCCCTCGCAACAAACATCGGAACACCGAGATTTTCCGGCAAAAATCGGGAAGGCACATCTCGGCCGCCGCCTGTGAAAACGCCTAGGGCCAAAGCCATCTTGCCGGGATAAGTATGAATGGCCGCCCCGACATCACGTCCCATTCTCAAAGCGAGATTCTGAATGGACCGTTCACTGAACGAAAGCAGTCCGTCGTTCGTGAGATTTTCACGACCGTAGGGCACTTTGAATTGTCCGACCCTGAGGCGAGTTGATTCAAAGAAGAAGGGAGTATCGAAATAAATATCGAGAAGATTCAAGGCCACTCCGGGATTGGGAGCGGCAACCCCGCTGTCTTCACCGGCAAAGCCCATTTCCATGTTGAATTTATAGTCTTCGTATTGTCCGGAGAGCCTCAAGCGGGCCTGTTTCAAAAAAAGATACAGGCGTGCATCGTCTTTAAAAGGGTCATTTACTTTTTGAGCAAACCCCAGGACTTGAGCCCGACCATTGATATCAAATTCCTTATTGTCCTTTTTAACCACCTCAAAAGCCGATGAAGACTGTGCAAATCCTGAGAGTATCAGGGTGAGGGCAATAATTCTTGTTCTGTTCTTCATGGTTTTTTCCTTTCATCTGTTGATTCAACACTCAAAAAAATGTCGTAGTGAACGATGACTCGATCATCCGTTTTCAATATCAGCATGACCGGCGGTTTGATTCCGAAGTCTGTCATCAGAAGTTCTTTTTCGCCGCGGATATGGAGCCCCGCGTCCGAAAGTTCGGCATTTGCTTCCAAGGAGATAGTTTTTCCCACATCCGCCAAAGAGAGAGTGCCTGTTGCCTCAATTAAAAATTCGTTTTTCGAGGAGTGTAAAAAAGGTTTCGCTTCGTAACGTGTCAGATGAAATCGGATAGTTGGATTTTGATCGGCCAGGAGGAGCTTGTGCATATTCCTGTCCAGGCTCTTCTTCCCAGATTTGAGGCTTTTTACGGGAATAGTGATATCGAGCTTCTTGAGTTGGTGGTTTTGCAAAGCCCTGCGGAGATCTTCTGTTTTTTGAAGTTCCGCTGAAAATTCAATTTTTGTCGCCGTACTTTCATAGGAGTGAAGCGTCGAATCTCCCGTCAGCCAGATCTTGCTTTCAGGTTGAGAGACAAGGTGAGTAGCCTTTGTCTCGGCCGTAACGGAAACCGAAATAATTAGTGACCAAAGACAAACGACAGAAAAACACCTCTTTATTCCCAATATTCCCATGTCTCCATTTAGACTCATCCTGAGAGAGGATTAATGATTCGAGTCATTTTTCCGACTGATCTTCGTCAGTGTGTTATCACCAGCTCTCATTGGACTGATGATTAGAATGAATCCGTAGGATTTGACGCGCGCTCCTCCGAAAATTCAACTGGCTTTTACGGAAGAATCTGCTAACCATTTGATTTGTTCTGATTCGGGCCATTAGCTCAGTTGGTAGAGCAGCTGACTCTTAATCAGCGGGTCGCAGGTTCACATAAACTTTTGCCGCAGTGGCGGAATTGGCAGACGCACCAGGCTTAGAACCTGGCGGGTAAAACCGTGGGGGTTCGAGTCCCTCCTGCGGCATCTTGATGGTCTTTTGAGCCTTTGAATTAATTGACACACCTTTTCCCCTCCTGTATTTTCAAAGAGTAACCCTAAATATGAAAGTCACACTTACGGATATTTCTGAAGTCAAAAAGCAGCTCAGTGTCGTCATCCCGGCTGAGGAGGTGGCTCGTGAACTTGATGCCGCTTATTTTCGGATAGGCCAAAAGGCGAATCTCAAAGGGTTTCGTCCCGGCAAAGTCCCGCGTCCTATTCTTGAACAGAATTACAGACAGGATGTGGAGTCCGATGCTATTCGCAATCTCATCTCCAAAAGCTACCCGGAGGCTGTACGAGAGACAGGCGTTGTGCCTATCGCAAGCCCCGAGGTGACCCTGACGGGGTTTGGTCCCTTTCAGGATTTGACCTATCAGGCCCTGGTTGAACTTCGGCCCACCCTTGAGGCGAAGGGATATTCGGGATTGAGCCTTGAGCAGGAGAAGGTATCCGTTTCTGATAATGAGGTGATGGGAGAACTCAAAAAGATGCAAGAACGCATGGCCCAACTGGTACCGGTTGCGGAGAAGAGAAGGGCCAAAGCCCTGGATGTGGTGTCGATGGACTACCAGGGATTTTTATCCGGCGAATTGGTCAAGGATTTGTCGGGGAAGGAAAGTATTGTTGAGCTTGGCAAGGGGTATCTCTTTCCTGAATTAGAAACCGGCCTGTTGGAGATGACTCCCGGAGAGAAGAAAAAACTTCGTGTGACGTATCCCAAAGAGTGGGCGGATAAAAAATTGGCAGGGCAGGCGGTCGATTTTGAGATTGATCTCAAAGAGATCAAAGAGAAAAAAATGCCCGAGCTTAATGATGATTTTGCCAAGGATCTTGGAAGTTTTACGACCCTTGAGGAAGTGAAGGATAAAGTCAAAACAGAGATTGTCCGGAGCAAGGAACAGGCCTCAAAAAATAAACTGCGCACCCTCGTTATCGAAAGGTTGATCAAAGAGAACGTTTTTCAGATTCCTGAGGCGATGATTCAATCCGAGCTGGAGCACATGTTTCACCTTCTCGAAGAGAATTTAAAGGCACAAGGAATTTCACTAGAGCAAGCAGGCATCCAAAAAGAGGATTTTTTTACCAAGAATCGTGATGAATCCATCTTTCGTGTCAAGGGCGCCCTTATTTTTGACGCAATAGCCCAAAAAGAAAATATCCAGGTGTCCCCCCAAGAGGTAGATCAGCGCATTGCTGAAATGGCGCGGATGGCCGGTCAATCGGAAGATGCCTGGAAACGCTATTATCAGAAAAACGAGATGCTGGCTGGCATTGCCGGTGTCATTTTAGAGGAAAAAACCCTTGATTTTGTGTTGTCTCAGTCTAAAATTAAAGTAAAGTAGCCCAAAACAAGGATGATTGATGAATGAAGAACGGGATTTTGGAACTAAAATGCAGCTCATACCCATGGTTGTTGAGCAGACGCATCGGGGGGAGAGGGCTTATGATATTTATTCTCGTCTCCTGAAGGACAGGATTATTTTCATCGGTTCGGCCGTCAATGATGACGTCTCCAATATAGTGATTGCCCAGCTTCTTTTCTTAGAATCGGAAGATCCTGATAAGGACATTTCTATTTATATCAATTCCCCCGGTGGTGTTGTCACCGCGGGTCTCGCCATTTATGACACCATTCAATATGTAAAACCGGATGTGGCGACCATTTGCATGGGTCAGGCCGCTTCCATGGGAGCCCTCCTGCTCGCGGCTGGGTCTCCTGGCAAGCGATCAGCTCTGCCTCACTCTCGTATTATGATCCATCAGCCCATCGGAGGGTTTTCTGGCCAGGCAACCGATATTGATATTCATGCGCGTGAAATCCTTCGGATGAGGGAGGAGTTGAATAATATTTTGGTTAAGCACACAAAGCAGCCTTTTAAAAAGATTCAGTCGGATACGGAACGTGATTATTTTATGACGGGCCAAGAGGCAAAAGAGTATGGTATAGTGGACGAGGTGGTGACGTCACGAGACAAGGATAAAAATAAGAAGATGGAACTGGTGGGTAAAACGGGGAAATCATGACACGAGGATTTTCAGAAGACCCGACGAATCTCAGTTGCTCTTTCTGCGGGAAGTCACAGAAGGAAGTGCGCAAGCTTATTGCGGGACCGACTGTCTATATCTGCGATGAGTGTATCGATCTTTGCAACGATATCATTGCCGAAGAAAACGCCCGCTCGACTCAGGTGGTTTCACGCTCGGCGGTGCCTAAGCCATCAGATATCAAAAAGATTCTGGATGAGTATGTCATCGGGCAAGACAAGGCCAAAAGGACACTCTCTGTTGCTGTTCATAATCATTACAAGAGAATTGAAAATAGAAACGCTTCCACCGATGTCGAGCTTCAGAAGAGTAATATTCTTCTTATTGGACCAACCGGCTCCGGAAAAACTTTACTCGCTCAGACGCTCGCCAAGATTCTTAATGTGCCTTTTACGATTGCCGATGCGACGACGCTGACAGAGGCGGGTTATGTCGGTGAGGATGTTGAAAATATTATTCTCAACTTGCTCCAGTCTGCTGATTACGACAAGGCGCGTTGTGAGCGTGGCATTGTCTATATTGACGAGATCGACAAGATTTCGCGGAAGTCAGACAGCCCGTCCATCACACGAGATGTTTCCGGAGAAGGAGTTCAGCAAGCCCTTCTCAAGATTATTGAAGGGACTATTGCCAATGTCCCCCCCAAGGGAGGACGCAAACATCCGCAGCAGGAATTTATTCCAATCGATACGACCAATATCCTTTTTATCTGTGGTGGTGCCTTTGTGGGGCTCGAGGACATTGTCTCCCGCAGGACCGGAACGAAGAGCATGGGGTTTGGGGCTGAGGTGAAGAGTAAGGCGGAGAAGAATTTGTCAAAACTTCTTGAAGAAGTTCAGACCGAAGATCTGCTCAAGTTTGGGTTGATCCCTGAATTTATCGGACGTCTCCCCGTAATTGCTACGTTGGGCGAGCTGGATGAGGCGGCTTTGGTGGATATCCTGATGAGACCTCGCAATGCTTTGATCAAACAGTATCAGAGACTTTTCGAATTTGAAAAAGTGAAACTCAAATTTACCCCTGCCGCTCTCTCTGCGATTGCGCATGAATCCATGAAGAGAAAGTCGGGAGCTCGCGGGCTCCGAGCCATTTTGGAAAATGTCATGTTGGATATCATGTATGATATACCCTCCCGTACCAATATTAAGGAAGTTGTGATTAGCGAAGAAGTGATCCTCAAGAAGCAGGAACCTGTCTTTGTGTACGAGAAAAAGGCCGAATCGGCATAATAATTCAAGTCCAGCACTTGCTTTTAGGGAAAAGCGTTATTAATTTCTTACTTGATCACTAGACAAGAACGATCGGGCGCATTATAAATAAGTCCTCTCAATTAAGATTTGCCCTATAAGGAGTCCACAGAATGTTCGGAAACAATCCTGACGTTCCAGAAAAAACAGCAGGGTACTTGGTACCCCTTCTCCCGTTGCGGGATATTATCGTATTTCCTCATATGGTTGTTCCACTCTTCGTGGGGCGGGAAAAGTCGATCGCAGCCCTTGAAGAAGCGATGGGGAAGGAAAAAGACATCCTGTTGGTTGCCCAGGTGAATGCCAAGACCAATGATCCGCGGGATGAGGACATCTATAAGGTTGGGACCTTGGGGACGATTATCCAGCTCCTTCGCCTCCCAGATGGGACGGTTAAGGTGCTGATTGAAGGGAAGCGCAGGGCTCGTATCAAACGCTTTGTGCCCAATCCTGCTTTTTTCATCGTCGAGGTCGACGAGATTGTTGAGAATCGTGAAATTACCATTGAGGTCGAGGCCTTGATGCGAGGCATTAAGGTGGCCTTTGAGACTTACGTTAAACTTAATAAGAGAATTCCCCCCGAGATGTTGGCCTCGGTGGCGACGATTGATGATCCTTCACGTTTGGCTGATACCATTGTGGCCCATCTCTCACTCAAACTTCCTGACAAGCAGAAAATTTTAGAGATCGAAAGTCCTGCCGAGCGTCTCGAGAGACTTTACAGTCAAATTCAGACCGAGATTGAAATCCTGCAGGTTGAAAAGAAGATTCGCACCCGTGTCAAGAAGCAGATGGAGAAGACGCAGAAGGAATATTATCTGAACGAACAAATGCAGGCCATTCAGCGTGAATTGGGTGAGAGAGATGAGTTCAAGGGCGAGCTCCAGGAGCTCGAGGAAAAGATCAAAAATAAGAAAATGAGCGCTGAGGCGACCAAGAAGGTCAAGAAGGAGTTCAAGAAACTTAAGATGATGAGCCCCATGTCTGCCGAAGCGACGGTTGTCCGCAACTATATTGATTGGATCCTCTCTCTTCCGTGGTATGACGTCACAGAAGATAAGATCGATATTAAAGAGGCGGAGAGGATTTTGAATGAGGACCACTATGGTCTGACACAACCAAAGCAAAGAATTTTGGAATATCTGGCTGTTCGTACCTTGGTTGAAAAGATGAAGGGCCCCATCCTCTGTTTTGTGGGCCCTCCGGGTGTTGGCAAGACGTCGCTCGCCCGATCGATTGCCCGATCGATGGGCCGGAAATTTGTCAGATGCTCTTTGGGTGGCGTGCGTGACGAGGCCGAGATCCGCGGCCATCGTCGTACCTACATTGGAGCCTTACCTGGGAAGGTCGTTCAAAGTTTAAAGAAGGCCGGATCCAACAACCCCGTTTTTCTTCTCGATGAAGTGGATAAGATGAGTATGGACTTCCGAGGCGATCCATCAGCAGCCTTGCTTGAAGTCCTGGATCCCGAACAAAACTCGACCTTTCAGGATCATTATCTTGATTTGGATTATGATCTCTCCAACGTGATGTTTATAACGACGGCCAACAACCTTCATACCATTCCGCTTCCGTTGCAGGATCGTATGGAGATTATCCGTATTGCGGGCTATACCGAATTAGAAAAAATCCATATTGCCCAAAAATACTTGATCAAAAAGAAACGTGAAGAACATGGGCTGACGGAGGCCAACCTTGATGTGGGTGAAGTAACGATCAGGGCCGTTGTCCGTCATTATACCAGGGAGTCTGGTGTTCGAAACTTGGAACGTGAAATTGCGACAGTCTGCCGCAAGACCGCTAGAGAAATTGCCGAGAAGGGGAGAGACAAGAAGATTCGTGTGACTCCCGCTTCTCTTCACAAGTATCTTGGGGTGCCTAAGTTCCGCTACGGTATGATCGAAGAAAAAGACCAGATCGGCCTCACAACGGGTCTTGCTTGGACGGAGTTTGGGGGGGAACTGCTCACGACCGAGGTTATTGTCATGCCGGGCAAAGGGCAATTGATCGTTACCGGTAAATTGGGAGAAGTGATGCAAGAGTCAGCCCGAGCGGCGATGAGTTACGTACGATCGCGATCTGAGCAGCTCGGTCTCCCTAAATTTTTCTACCAAAAATATGATATTCATATCCATGTCCCCGAAGGAGCTGTCCCTAAGGATGGACCTTCGGCCGGTGTCACGATGGCGACGACGATTGTTTCGGCCCTCCTCAAGGTCCCTGTACGAAAAGATGTTGCCATGACAGGGGAGGTCACCCTGAGAGGACGTATCCTTCCTATTGGGGGCTTAAAGGAGAAGGCCTTGGCCGCTCATCGCGGCGGTATCAAGACCATTATTATTCCAAAAGAAAATGAAAAAGACATTGATGAAATCCCTAAAAAGATTCTCAAAGACATGAAGGTCATTCTTGCGGACGACATGGACACTGTTTTGAAAAATGCCTTGGTCCTCAAGGATCCCGAATCTCTCTTCAAGAATAGTTCCCCCGAAGAGATGTCGAAAATAGAGATCCTTCCCAAAGAAAGTTCCTTTACCCCTCCGCCAGCCTCGGCCGTTAATAAGGGGGTTGGGAAGGGTGAGACACCGCCTGTCCATTAAACCCATCTAAATTTTATTGAAGTTTATTCAGCGGGTTGCTAGTCCTCTTCGGTCAAGTGTTAAGGGGAGAGCGGTTTCTCCCCTTAAGTCTTAAGGGCGCGTAGCTCAGCGGTAGAGCACCTCGTTTACACCGAGGGGGTCACAGGTTCAATCCCTGTTGCGCCCATTGGGAACAATGATTTTTTGGGGACGTAGATCAATCGGTTAGATCGTCGGGCGTTATAACGAGGGGAAGGATCCCCTCGCCTGTACCGGCAAAGCCGGATACATTCCACTCCCCTCTGGCACGGCGTAAGGAGCAAGCGCAATGGTGGCAGTCTATAAGCACTTGCCAGCGGCAAGTGCGGCAGGCGCGCGGTAGAGATCGTGTGTCGGTTTAGCGGGGACGTAGATCAATCGGTTAGATCGTCGCCCTGTCACGGCGAAGGTTGCGGGTTCGAGCCCCGTCGTCCCCGCTAAACCGACAAGTTGGTTCGAGCCCCGTCGTCCCCGCTTTTTTGTTCTTATTTCAATACCCAAAAAATCAGAAGAGCCACTGCGATTCGATACCAGCCAAAGGGCGAGAGTGTGTGATTGCCCAGGAGCCGAATAAATCCCTTAACGGCTATCCAGGCCGAGATAAAGGCGACGATAAATCCGAGTGCAAAGACGGGTACGTCTGATTTTTCAAGGAAAGGGAGACTCTTGTAAAGATCGAGGACGACGGCGGCACACAGGACGGGGACTGCGGCAAAGAAGGAATACTCAGCCGCTGTTTTTCTTTGCACCCCGACGGACATGCCACCCATGATGGTCGCGGCCGATCGCGAAACACCAGGCCAGAGGGCCAGACATTGAAAAAAGCCGATGGCAAGAGCCTGGCGCCAGTTTAAGGCATCAAGTCCTGAGGTTTGGCCAGGCTTGAGAAGTCGTTCTCCAAGGAGAATGAGTATTCCTCCGACCCCAAGTCCCAAGGCGACGGTAAAAGGATTAAAAAGGTGCGTCTTGATATATCCATGAGTGAGGGCCCCAAAAAAGAGGGCGGGGAGAGTCGTAAGGGCGAGGAGGGAGAGGCCTCTCAAACCCGAAAAATCATCTGATTTTTTGAAAGAAAAGAGACCCAAGAAGCGCTCCTTGTAAAGGAAGACAACGGCGAGAATCGCACCGAGCTGAATGAAGATCTCAAAAGTAGCGGCTTTGGCATTTTCAAAACCCAGAAGATGTCCCACAATAATCAGATGGCCCGTCGAGGAGACGGGAAGAAATTCTGTGATGCCTTCTACCAGTCCGAGGAGAGTCGTGTGCAGGATCGCGATGGTTGTCATCATTGTCCCGTCGTATCGACAATTGATCCGTAAGTCCAGATATATGCCAGAATGGCTGTTATTTCTATTGAGAGGTTAGTCCGTTTTGTTTTTGAGTTTCTTTAAATATTTCTGAATTTCAACTTCATATCCATTTTGTCCTGGCTCGTAATAAATCTTTCCCTTTAATTTTTCGGGGAGATAACTTTGATTAACGGGGTTCTCCTTAAAATCATGGGGATATTTGTAGTCTCTTCCATAACCTAATTCTTTCATAAGGGCCGTGGGGGCATTCCGGAGGTGTGTGGGCGTTGGAAGATAACCTTCTTTTTGGATATCCTCTTTGGCCTTGAGGTAAGACTTGTAGCTGGCATTGCTCTTGGGGGCGGAGGCGAGATAAGTAGCGGCCTGTGCCAAGGGGATCCATCCTTCCGGCATACCCACAAAATCAAAGGCCTGCATGGCACTGACGGCCACCTGAATTGCCTGAGGATCGGCGTTACCCACATCTTCGGAGGCAAAAATCACCATACGACGGGCCAAGAAGAGGGGATCTTCGCCGGCCTCGAGCATCCGGGCCAGCCAGTAAACGGCGGCGTCGGGATCCGAACCGCGCATGGATTTGATAAAGGCCGAGATGATATTGTAATGTTCCTCACCTGATTTGTCATAGAGAAGAGATTTCTTTTGGAGGGCTTCTTCGGCTGTTTTGAGGTCGATGATATTGGTTTTTTCTTTTTTGGAAAATTCTATCAAATTTGCCGCGATCTCTAAAGTGTTCAATGCTCGTCGGGCATCACCATCGGAGGTTTGAATCATAAAGTCGAGAGCCTCGTCATCGCTTCGAAGATTTTTTTTGCCAAGTCCTCTTTCAGAATCGGTGAGTGTCCTTTTGAGAATCAGGTGAAGATATTTCTTTTCTAAAGATTGCAGTACGTAAACTTTAACCCGTGAAAGAAGGGGACTAATGATTTCAAAAGAAGGATTCTCGGTGGTGGCCCCTATCAGGATAATGGTTCCGTCTTCTATGTGAGGTAGAAGGGCATCTTGTTGGGCCTTGTTCCAGCGGTGGATTTCGTCAATAAAGAGGATAGATTTCTTTTCTTCAAACCGTTGCTCCTTTTTGGCAATTTCAATAACCTCTCGGAGTTCTTTTACCCCATCCAGGACGGCCGAAAGAGAGTGAAAGTGGGCCTTCGTCTGTTTGGCAATCACACGGGCAAGCGTTGTCTTGCCGGTACCGGGGGGTCCCCAAAAAATAAGAGAGGGGAGTTTATCCGATTCGATTTGTCGACGAAGAGGACTTTGGAGGCCCACGATGTGTTCTTGCCCAAGGACCTCATCGAGTGTTGTCGGGCGCATACGATCGGCCAAAGGCGAAGGACCTTTTTTTTGAGGGTTTTGCGGGATATCGAACAAATCAGCCATAGGTCCTTACTGTACTTTGACTAATCCTAAAAGGGTATGTTAAAAAACGCCTGTGCTGGCCTCCCTTTATATCAGGAATTTTGCACTGATTGAAAACGCCACGATCGAGTTTGATCAAGGTCTTAATATCCTCTCTGGTGAAACGGGTGCGGGGAAATCCATCCTGATCCAGGCCTTGGAGGTCCTTTTAGGGGGGCGTGGGTCTTTGGATCTTATCCGTGACGGGGAGGAAGAGGCCGAGGTGGTTGGTTTTTTTCTTGTGAAGAATCGGGAGATAAGTCTGAAACGGGTCATCTCCCGCAGTGGGAGAAATCGCGCCTACCTCGATGAAAGACCGATTACGGTGACAACCTTGGAAGAGGCGGGAGACAGCCTGGTGGATGTGGCCAGTCAGCATGCGCATCAGATTCTTCTTCAACCCGAAAAACACCTGCTTCTCCTGGATGAATTTGCCGGCCTCACCGATGAAGTAAAATTTTATCAAGAAAAACTGGCGGCCTATCGTCTGTGTCAACAAGACAAGGAAGGGCTGTTGTTGCGTGAGAAAGAAGCACGAGAAAAAGAAGAGTTTTTTCGTTACCAGTTAAAGGAACTCTCAGAGGCCGGGCTCAAGGAGGGCGAAGAAGACAAACTTAAAAACGAGAAAGAGCTCCTGAAGAACGCGGTTCGTCTGGGAGAGGTCTGTCTCCGAAGTGAGGAGGCGATTGACTCGGGTGAAGAAGCATTGACGACCCGGGTGGCAAGAGTTTCAAAAGAGATTCACCAAGTCTCTTCTCTGGATGTGGAATTATTGGCGATTGGGGAACAGCTTGAAGCGGCCCTCTGCGAGCTCCGGGAAGTGACTCGTCGGATTCACATGTTTGGGCAAAAGGTTTCCTGTGACCCCGAGCGATTGCAAGAAGTTGAGGACAGACTCGCCTTGATTTCACGGCTCAAGAAGAAGCATGGGGGATCGCTTGAGTCTATGGTGGCTAAGGAAAAGGAAATCTCCGAGGATCTCGCTCTTTTGGATAATTTTGAGCGAGAGATTCAGAAAAAAGAACAAGAGTTAAAACAATTAGAGGTTGATCTTGCTCAGCGGGCCGAGGTTATTTCTAAAAAAAGAAAGCAAGCGGCGATTCAAATTTCAAAAGAAATAGAACAAGAACTCAAATGTTTGGGGATGGGGAGCGCAAAATTTTTGGTAAAAGTAGAAATGGGTGAGAAAATTTTTGGCGAGATGGGGTATGATACTGCTGAATTTCTCATTGCCCCAAATCCCGGCGAAGGTGCTCATTCTTTGGCCAAGACGGCATCGGGCGGGGAGCTCTCACGTATCTTTTTGGCGGTTAAAAAGGTATTGAGGGAGGTAAGACCGACGGCCACGTGTGTCTTTGACGAGGTGGATGTTGGCATTGGTGGCGGCGTTGCCGAAGTGGTCGGTAAAAATCTCTCACTTTTGGCAAAAACGAAACAAGTCATTTGCATTACCCATCTTCCCCAAATCGCCTGTTTTGCGGATCATCATTTTATTATTCAGAAAAAAATCGAAAAAGGCAGGACACAAACTCAAATCGAGAGATTAAAAAAAGAACAGAGGGAAGAAGAGATTGCGCGGATGCTGGCCGGCATTAAAATTACAGACAAGGCGATGGCTCACGCCCGGGAGATGTTGCGCAATGCAACACGCCAATCATGACCTTTGACCCCATCCAATTTTTGGAATCAAAATTATCTTCTTTGTCCATTGATGATTATGAGATCTATCTTTCAGAATCTTATCTTCTCTCCCTTGAAGTCAAAGACGGCCGTATGGAGTCTCTGGATGAGGCCGTTGAAAGAGGTGTCGCGGTTCGTCTTTTTAAAAAGGGTCTCTGTGGTTTTAGCTGTTCCAGCAGCTGGGAGACGCCCCTGCTCGAGAGGATGATCGAGCTGGCTTATGAGAGTTTTTCGATTTTGGAACCGGGTCCTTCCTATCATCTTCCTGGGGATCACAAAGTTTCAGGAAAAAAATTCTCCGGCTCATCTCCCATTGTTAAATCTCAAAAATTAGAGATGGCCTTGGCGATGGAACAAGCAGCCAGGTCTTTTGATCCCCGGATTCAGCGTGTTCGGAGCGCCCAGCTTTCGGAAGAGTTAAAATCAATTCATTTAAAAAACTCGCGTGGGTTAGATTGCCAGGATGGAGCCGCGATGTACGAACTTTCTATGATGGTGGTTGCCCAAGAAAAAGCAGAACAACAGATGGCCTGGGAGTCCTGTTTTTCGCCTTCTTTCGAAGAACTTCAGCCTCATCAGGTGGCCCATGGTGCTGCGGAGAAGGCTATCTCTCAAATAGGGGGTGTTCCGGTCAAGACGCAGCGCGCGTCCGTTGTCCTGGATTCCATGGTGGCGACTTCTTTTTTGGGTGTTCTTTCCCATTCCTTTTTTGCAGATCAGGTGCAAAAAAACCGATCGGCTCTCCGTCAACAGTTAGACAAAAATATTTACTCTCCCTCCATCACCTTGATTGATGACGGCCGGCTTCAGGGGGGACGTTCCACTTTTTCTTTTGATGGAGAAGGAAATCAGACGCAACGGAACGCACTGGTGACTCAAGGCCGATTAAATCAATTTCTCTCTGATAGTTTATCGGCTGAGGAGGTTGGTCAAAAGAGCACCGGAAATGCGGTTCGGTCTAGCTTTAAAGAGTCTCCTCACGTAGGGGCGACTAACTTTTTTATTCTTCCCCAAAAAGGAAGTCTTGACCATCTCTTGCAAGAAATGGGAGTAGGTTTTTGGGTTCGGGATGTCATTGGGGTTCATACGGCCGATCCGGTGACCGGTGATTTTTCTGTTGGAGCGAGCGGGATCTGGATCGAAGGGGGCCGAAGAAATAAACCGGTACGAGGAGTGACACTTTCTGGAAATCTCCATCGTCTTTTTAAAAATGTGGTAAGGGTGGGCGGGGAGACGGTGTTCTACGATTCGTTTGGGTCTCCGCCTCTTTTGATTCGGGAACTGGATATTGGGGGAGTATGAAAATCGATTTTTTTGGCCAGACAGACGTGGGAAAGAAGAGAGAGAAAAATGAAGATAGTCTCTTGGTGAATGGATCTATTGGTCTCTTTATGGTGGCTGATGGGATGGGGGGGCACCTGGGAGGAGAATGTGCCAGCCGGATCGCTATCAAGACGGTGGGTGAGACGGTTCAAAAACTCTTTGAAGATCCCGAGTCGACCTTAGGAAAGGATATTGGTTTTGACCGATCCGATCCGGGGGAGTTTCTAAGATATTCTCTGCGTCTTGCCTCTCACAATATCTATGAGGAGGCAAAAAATAATCCGGCTCTCCGAGGCATGGGAACAACCTCCGTTGTTTTATTAGTTCGTGATCATAAAGGATACATAGCCAATGTGGGGGATAGTCGCGGTTATCTCGTTCACGGAGCTGATATTAAACAGCTGACGACGGATCATTCACTTGTGGCAGAACAACTTCGGGCAGGTTTTATTACTCCAGAGGAAATTAAGCATCATAAATTCAAAAATATTATTACGCGGTCCGTTGGTTTTCAGCCCGATGTTGAGATTGATATTTTAGTGAGGGATCTTGAGGCGGGAGATCGTTTTGTGCTTTGCTCGGACGGACTCTCAAATCTTGTTGAAGACCCTGAGATCTCCAAATTTGTTTCAAAGAATGACCCCAAAACGGCTTGCCAAAAGCTGATTAACCTCGCCAATAAAAAAGGCGGTGATGATAATGTTACCGTTGTTGTTGTTTCCATCGAAGGCGACTAGGCGACCAAGGGAAAAGCCCTTGACAGTCCTTTTTTTGACTGTTAGTCATGGCCACCCGTCTTGCTGGGTCGGTGGGTTCCCAAGAGCTTTGTCGGAGAAAAAATAAAAGTCGAGTTTTAAAAATGTAAAAGGGGTTTTTTAATCACCAGAGCCGATGACGATAGGTAAGATGAAAAGAATTCAGGAAGTTTCCTACGATCTCTTCCTTGTGCCGGTTAATAACCGCAAGATCCGGAAAGTTCGCCTCTCCCAAAAGAATCTGCGTTTTCTTGCGGCCTCTTGCGCGATATCCCTATTTTTCTTCATCTTTAACATGATTGGGTTTTGGTATTACCGTTCCCTTTATACCTCCCTCGAAAGTAAACATCGTGTGATGTTGTCCTATGAACGAGAGAAGGTTGAGTTTGTAAATAAAATAACGGTTCTTGAAAAGACGGTCAATGAAACAGAAAAGCTCGCCGGCAATCTTGCCGCTCTGGTAGGAACCGAAAAAATTCCTCTGCAAAAGGGCGTGGGCCCTATTCCTTCTTCCGACTTTGATATCAAGAAGAGAACCGAAGCTGTTGAGCTCAGCCTTCTCGACCCCAAGATGGAGCGTTTGGAAGATACCACGCTAAATCTGCAGGGAAAGATCAAAGAACTCATCAAAATTCAGGAAGACAAACTTTCTTATCTTGCCTCAACTCCTTCTATCTGGCCTGTCAAAGGGTGGGTGACGAGTGATTTTGGTTACCGACGATCTCCTTTTACCTTTGCGCGTGATTTTCATTCAGGAATCGACATTGCGGCCCAGTGGGGGACACCGATCTTGGCCGCAGCCGACGGTGTTGTGACGTATGCGAGTTATAAAGGCGGATTGGGGAAGGCTGTTATTATCGATCATGGTTTTGGTATCAAGTCAGTCTATGGACATACGTCGAGACTCCTGGTGAGAGAAGGTCAAAAGGTTGCCAAGGGTACCAGGCTTGCTTTGGTGGGGAGCACGGGTCATTCTACAGGACCTCATCTTCATTATGAAATTCATGTCGACGGTGTGCCGGTAGACCCCATGAAGTATATTCTGAATTAATTCTCTTTTATTCATTCCCCTCTCAAATCCATCCATGTAAGTGCTTGCAAAAGAGGACTTGAGTTCTTATATTGCCGTCATGTTTAGCGCTGTGGCCCGCAAGATTTTTGGAAGCAAGAACGATCGAGAGCTTAAAAAAATCACGCCTCTGATCGCCTGTATTAATGAGATTGAGGCGGCCCTCCTTCCGTTGACAGACGAGGATCTGCAGAAGAAGACGGGAGAGTTCAAAGAAAGACTTGCCAAGGGTGAGTTGTTGGATTCTCTCTTGCCCGAGGCCTTTGCCGTTGTTCGCGAGGTCTCTCGCCGTACGCTGGGGATGAGGCATTTCGATGTGCAAATGATCGGCGGTGTTGTCCTCCATCATGGAAAAATTTCTGAGATGAAAACAGGGGAGGGTAAGACTTTGGTAGCGACCCTTCCTGTTTACCTCAATGCCCTGGAAGGAAAAGGGGTTCATGTAGTGACTGTCAATGATTACCTGGCCCGTCGTGATGCCGAATGGATGGGCACGATCTATCGTTTCTTGGGTCTTAATGTGGGAGTCATTCTTCATGGGTTGACGGATACCGAGCGCAAGTGGGCCTATAATGCCGACATCACTTATGGGACCAATAACGAATTTGGTTTTGATTACCTGAGAGATAATATGAAGTACTCTCTCGACAGTTATGTTCAAAGAGAGCTTCATTATGCCATTGTCGATGAAGTGGATTCGATCTTGATCGATGAAGCTAGGACTCCGCTCATTATTTCGGGCCCATCCGAAGAATCAACCGACAAATATTATAAGATAGATTCTGTGATCCCTAAACTGACTCAAGGCAAGCTGATTGAGGAGAAGGGTACCAAGACAATGACCGGCGATTTTGTCGTTGATGAAAAAAGCCGGACGGTGGTTTTAACCGAAGAAGGTGTTGCCGGGATTGAGAAGACGCTCCAACTCCCCAATTTGTACGATCCCGAAAATATTGAGGTTGTTCACCACGTCAATCAAGCCTTGCGGGCCCATAGTCTTTTCAAAAGAGACGTTGATTATGTGGTCAGTGACGATAAGGTAACGATTGTCGATGAATTTACGGGACGTCTCATGCCCGGGAGACGCTGGAGTGACGGCCTCCACCAAGCCGTAGAGGCCAAGGAGAGGGTGACTATTGAAAACGAGAACCAAACCCTCGCGACGATTACCTTTCAAAATTTTTTCCGTATGTACAAAAAATTGGCGGGCATGACGGGAACCGCCGATACGGAAGCCCAAGAGTTTGCAAAAATTTATAATCTTGAAGTCATGGTGATCCCGACCAATAAGCCCATGAGCCGTACGGATGAAGTGGATGTCATTTATAAAACGGAACGAGAAAAATTCAATCAGGCTGTCGAAGAAATCAAAGAGTTGCACAAATTGGGTCGGCCGGTCTTGGTAGGGACGATTTCTATTGAACGTTCTGAAAAACTTTCGGCTTTGCTCAAGAGGAGCGGGGTTCCGCATCATGTCCTCAATGCGAAACACCATGAGAGAGAGGCTGAAATTATTGCTCAAGCGGGTCGATGGGGTGGGGTGACTATTTCTACCAACATGGCGGGTCGTGGCACCGATATCCTTCTGGGGGGTAATCCCGAATTTTTGGCCAAGACCAAAGCCAATCGTGAAGAAGACCCTACCGGTTATGAAAAGGCTTTGGAAGAGTTTAGGAAAAAATGTGAAGAAGAAAAGAAAAAAGTCATTGAGCAGGGCGGGCTTCATATCCTGGGAACAGAACGCCATGAATCGCGACGTATCGACAACCAGCTCCGAGGTCGTGCTGGTCGGCAAGGAGATCCGGGTTCCTCACGCTTTTATCTCTCCCTCGAAGACGATCTCATGAGGATTTTTGGATCCGAACGCATTAGCACTATGATGGATCGTCTGGGAATCCAAGAAAATGAGACGATCACTCACCCGTGGATCAGTAAGGCGATTGAAAATGCGCAGAAGAGAGTGGAAGGTCATAATTTTGATCTCAGAAAACACCTCCTCGAGTACGACGATGTGATGAGTGAACAGCGCAAGACGGTTTATGGTCTGCGGCGCGAGTTTCTTTCCGAGGTATCTACACGGGACAAGGTTCTGGATATGATTGATGAAACAATCACGGATCTTGTCGATGAATTTGTTCCCGAAAAGGGCAATCGTGAAGATACAGATCTTGGGCCTCTCGAGGAAAAAGTTTGGAAGATTTTTGATGTAAGAATTGATTGGAAGACTTTGGCGCTCCCCGAAATTTCTCGCCAGACGGTTGGAGAAGCCCTCTATCAGTTCTTGCAAAAGGAGTATGAACAAAAAGAACAGCAGTACACATCCGAAGTCCTGAGACAGGCCGAGCATGTGATTCTTCTCTCGACACTCGATGTCCTCTGGAAGGATCATCTTCTTTCGATGGATCATTTGAGAGAGGGGATCGGGCTTCGCGGTTATGGGCAAAAAGATCCCTTACTGGAATACAAAAAAGAAGGTTACGAGATTTTTCAATATATGATTCGTCAATTTCGTGAGGATGTTCTGGAAAAATGTTTTCATATACAGATTGCCGAGGAACGCCAAGTTGCCCAAATGAGAATACCCAAATCCCCTTTTAGGGCGTCCCCCTCACGGCCTTCTGTCAGCAGGCCTGACATCTCCCAAGGTACGGCGACGGCCGTGCCCCAAAGCCCCAAGGGGCCTGGTTCTGTCACTGGAGATCCTCGTGATTCAAGTCACACAAAAGTGGGGCGTAACGATCCATGTCCTTGTGGCTCTGGTAAAAAATACAAAAAATGTTGTGGAGCCTGATTTATGTCTGAGCAGCTTGATGATGCATACGTAGTAGCTGGGTTTGAATTCTCTGGTATCGCGGCCGGAATCAAACAAAATAAAAAGCTGGATCTTTGCCTGATCACATCCAACCCACCCGCTCAGGTTGTTGGAAGTTTTACAACCAATCTTGTGCAAGCCGCTCCCGTCCTTGTTTCAAAGAAAAATATTCGTTCCGGTCTTTGCTCCGCTGTCATTACCAATAGCGGCAATGCCAATGCCTGTACAGGGGCCCAAGGCTTGAGAGATGCCCGGGCTATGGTGCAGAAGACAGCAAGGACTTTGAAGGTTGCAGAAAAACAGGTGTTGGTATGTTCGACAGGCAAGATTGGAATTCCGCTCCCGATCAAGCAAATTCTTAAAAAAATTCCTGAGGCTGTTGATCAACTTTCTTCATCTCATTTTCTTAGAAGTGCTGAAGCCATCCTGACTACCGATCAATCGATCAAGATAGCGCGAGCGGAAGGCAAGATAGGAGGCGTTTCTTATCGGATAGCTGGTTTTGCCAAGGGTGCCGGCATGATCGAACCGCATATGGAAATGGCAGGAAAGCATGCCACGATGCTTGCCTATATTTTGACCGATATCGCTATCCCGCGAAGTTTGCTCAAGTCTCTTTTTGGAGAAACAATCCAAAATACTTTTAATCGTATCAGTGTGGATGGCGATACATCGACTAACGACACGGCCTTGATGCTTGCCAATGGATGCGCCCAAAATCGTCCTTTTGCCCGACAGAGCCCTGAGGGAAGACAATTCGCCAAAAATCTTTTTATTGTCATGGAGAGCTTGGCCAAGCAGATGGTGATAGATGGAGAAGGGGCGACCAAGTGTGTCAAAATCGATATTTGCGGCGCCAAAAATAACACCGAGGCGCGGAAGCTCGCCTATACGATTGCCAATTCGCCTCTGGTTCGAACTTCCTTTTTTGGAAAAGACCCCAACTGGGGCCGCGTCCTTGGTGCGGCAGGCCGTGCCGGTGTGGCCTTGAATCCTGACAAAGTGGATATCTTCTATGGACCCGTTTGTATTGCAAGGCGGGGGACGTCAACGGGCATTGCAAAAGATCGCGCTGCCAAGGAGGTTATGCAGTCCCAAGAATTTACGGTCAGAGTCGATTGCCACCTCGGAAAGGGATTTTTTTCGGTTTACACCAGCGACCTCACCCTGGATTACGTCAAAATCAACTCGTGTTACCGTACCTAGAGACATAACACTAAAAAAGTTTCGTGCTTTCGTTTGCTAACGCAGAGCGTTAAAAATATCACCCAAAAATACTTACCAATCGCTTCAAACTTCCGCGTTGCGGCGGTTTCTCCAATGCCCCGCAGCAACTCAAGATCCCTTTTTCGCCGATAACTAATTAATCATAGGCCTGATTTTGAGGATATGTTAAACTGGCCTTCTCGATTATGCCCAAAATACCCAAGGTGCCCGGTTTTGGAAATGTCAACGAGATCATCTCCAAGTACAGTGATCTGATTTTGGCGGTCTTGGTGATTGCTGTCATTGGGATGATCATTATCCCTCTTCCGACCTGGCTTTTGGATATCCTCATGACGGTGGATCTGACGATTGCCGTGATTATCCTTCTGATCGCCCTCTATATTACGGATGCCCTCAAGATCGCTTCTTTTCCAACGATTCTCCTGATCACCACTCTCTATCGACTTTCGCTCAATATCGCAGCGACCCGTCTTATCCTGAGTGACGGTCATGCGGGTGAAGTGGTGAATGCCTTTGGAAACTTCGTTGTTTCGGGAAACTATGTCGTGGGAGGTGTCCTTTTTGCCATCATTACTCTCATTAATTTTATCGTTATTGCCAAGGGTGCCGAGAGAGTCTCCGAGGTCGGGGCTCGTTTTACCTTGGATGCCATGCCCGGAAAACAGATGTCGATCGATGCCGACCTCCGGGCGGGTATTATTAATATGGACCAGGCGATGGAGCGCCGTTCGACACTTCAGAGGGAGTCACAACTCTACGGTGCGATGGATGGTTCAATGAAGTTTGTCAAAGGAGATGCGATTGCCGGTATTATTATCACCATTATCAATCTGGTGGGTGGCTTTGTCATTGGTGTGGTTCAAAGAGATTTGACCTTTGGGGACTCCGTCAAAATTTATTCTCTCCTGACGATTGGTGATGGTCTCTTGGCCCAGATTCCGGCCCTGATTATCTCGGTTTCTGCCGGCGTGGTGGTGACCCGCGTTGCCTCCGAAACCAAAGAATCCAATTTGGGTCGTGACATTGTTCAGCAGATGACGGCCTATCCCAAGGCCCTCCTGATCACGGCCATTCTCCTCCTGTTGATGGGGTTGGTTCCTGGTCTCCCCAAATTGCCCTTCTTTGTCATGTCCCTGGGATTGGGTGGACTAGCCTTTACTCTCGCCCGGGGCAAGGCCAATGAGATTCAGAAAATTATTGAAACGCCTAAGGAAGATGTTGTGAAAAAGGCCGTTGCTAAACACGGCGATGTCCTTCCTTTTATTATGCCTTCTCCCATTTCTCTGGAGGTTGGTGCTGAATTGATTCCCAATGTCGATGATAGTCAGGATGGGGGACGGTTTATTAATGAACTTATTCCCCTGCTGCGACATGGTCTCTATTACGAACTGGGAGTCAATTTTCCAGGCATTCAAGTACGCGGCCAGACGATCGATATGGACCCTGAAAGTTATGTGATCAATATTAATGAGATCCCTGTCGCTCGCGGCAAGATTGAAAAGGGTTGTATTTTAGTTGGAGAATCTCTCGAACAGCTGAATCTTTTTAACATCACAGGACGGGAAACCCTTAATCCTATTGATAATTCGGTTGTGACGTGGATCTCGACGGAGTTTAAAGAGATTGCAACACAGGCGGGGTTTCGTATGTGGGATATTTCGGAATACCTCATTCTTCACCTCTCTTATATTCTTCGAAAACACGCCCACGAATTTTTGGGAGTGCAAGAAATCCAAACCATGCTGAGTGAACTTGAAAAAACGCATCCCGCCTTAGTCAAGGAATTGGTGCCAAAGGTGATTACGGTGCTTCAGTTATCCGAGATATTCCAAAGATTGGTCCAGGAGGATATCTCGATTCGTGACCTCAAAAATATATTTGCCACCTTGGCGCAATGGGGAGAGGTGGAGAGAGATACCGTGGCGTTGACTGAGCATGTACGTGCTGGCTTAAAGCGTTACATTACCCATAAATATGCGGGACAGACAGGAACCCTTGCTGTTTATCTTTTGGATCCTGAGATCGAGGAGTTGATTCGGGGGGCGATTCGAAAAACGGATAAAGGAAATTATATCGCCCTCGAACCAGAAACAACACAGGACATTGTTGAGGCCGTGGGTCGTGAAATTGCCAGCCATCCCTTGCCTCCAGGGGCCAAACCTCCGGTGATCCTGACAGTTTCGGAGGTGAGGCGGTATTTTAGGAAAATTATTGAACTCGAGTTTCCTCAGTTGGCGGTACTCTCCTATCAGGAGTTATCGGAAAATCTAAGAATCCAACCGATCGCCAGGGTGGCCATTCCGACTCCCGCGGCGGCGGCCTAGTGTCATTTCAAAAGTTTTAAAATTCCCCAGATAGAGCCAAGAAGAATAAGAGCTCCGACAACTATGGCGATGATTTCTGATTTTGTCAGCGAGGAGGCCTCTGAAGAAAGGTCAATCGGTGACAACGAGTCATTGGGATTGGCGGGATTTTCCGATAACAGCAGGGCGGAGCGCATCGATTGTGAGAAGCTGGATTCATCAACCGATTCGGAGGATTTATCGGATTCTCCTCTCTTTCGCGAGGAGCGAGAGCCAGGGGATAGGAGATCGTAAACCTCCTCTTTTTTTGTAGGGGAAGTTTGAGCTATCGGTTCTACAGAGATTTCTTTAGCGATTTTCTTGGGAGGTGCCAGATCAAATGAAAGCTCCTGGGGATTTCGGAAGGTAAGCCCCATCGTACCCAGATGAATCACATCCCCGTCCTGCAGTCTCTTTTCTGTCACTCTCTCGCGATTGACAAAGAGGCCATTTTTACTCTCGAGATCATAAATAATAACGGTGTCGAATCGTTTCTCAATCCGGGCATGCTTCCGGGAGATGACGTTTGAGTCGACAAAAAATTCGCAGGCGGGATCACGACCAATCACGACATCTTGATTTTTTTCCTCTAAAGTAAAGCGCTTCCCCACGCTGGGTCCGTCCAAGGCTTCGAGGGAAGGCGCACTGGCCCGGTCCATGGCCTTCAAAAGCTTTTTGACCATTTTTATTTCAAGAACATCCGTATCGGTGACTTCGTTAATATCCTCAACCTCACCGGCGAGAGGGATATGGAAGTGCAGGTCAAAATCTTCAATCTGAATCACATCACCCGATCGCAGGAGAATTTTTTCATTTGGTGTGAGTTTCGTATCGTTCAAGAGTGTGCCGTTGTTGCTTTTGAGATCTCGAACAAAATATTGCCGGCCCTCCGTGAGGAATTCTACATGACGCCTCGAGATGGTATTTCCTTCTAACACAATGTAGTTGGAAGACTCTCGGCCCGCGGTTAATCGATCTTGATCGATACGAAAAACTTTCTTCTCTCTTGTTTTTCTGTTTTTGACGTTGATGTTTGGGCGAATTTCCATTTTTAAATTTATCAGTTCTCTGAAGGGTTTTGGGGAAGAGTTTGGGGAATCGTCTCCGGCATCGTTTCTGGCACGAGGGGTGCCTTTCGGCCACAGCCACCCATTCTTGCTGTGGCCTCACGTGCCTTGGCCACTTCTTCTTTTAGATGACCTTTTGTAACGGCAAGAAAACGGCAGTAAGCCTCCCGAGCCCCGCTGAGATTGAGGGCTCGCTCATATAAACCCGCGAGCTCATAGAGACTTTCAGGATGATTCACCTTGAGGCGGAGGGCCTGTTGAAAAGAGGGAATAGCCCCTTGCAGGTCGTTTAGATTTTTAAAGGCGATACCCCTATTGAAAAAAGCAGCGAAAAAATTGGGGCGGAGCTCAATGGCTTTTTGATAGGCCTGTATGGCCGCAGGGTACTGGCCTTGAGAGGCATAGGCAAATCCGACGTCGAAATGTGCCATTGGATTTCGTGGATTCATTTCGAGGGTCCGATTCAAAAAATTAAGGGCTTCTTCGTATTTTTTTTCTTTTATTCTTGTTTCTGCGAGAGCGAGCAAGGTTTGTTCGGACATAGGGGCTGCCAGATGGGCCCTTTCAAAGCACTCTGCGGCTTTTTGGGTATCGCCGGTTTGAGTATACAACTCGCCTAGATGTTGCCAGGCCGTCGGGTCTTTCGGGTTTGTTTCGATCGCCAGTCGATAGCGAAGAACGGCCTTCTCCAGATCACCGAGTTTCCGATACGTATCCGCAAGATCCATGTGGGCGTGAAAGAGATGGGTTGCAATCGTCGTGGCTTTTTGAAAAGCACTGACGGCCTTTTTCCAATCGGGCTTGGGATCCTTGGCCGATTTTGCCATCTCAAGATAGACAACGCCCAGATTGTAATAGGCGTCGGCATATTTCTTGTCGAGAGACGTTGCTTTTAAAATAGAACCTTCGGCTTTTTTGAGTTCATTTTCAGCGAGGTAGACGGTGCCCAAATGATTGTATGGCGTCGCCCATTTTGGTTTTAAATCAATGGCCTTTTTGAGCATTTTTTCCGCTTCTTCAAAGTGTCCTTTGTATTTATAAATTAATCCCAGATTATTGTGGGCATCAGGGTATTTAGGATCAAGCTCGACGGCCGTTTTGAATTCGACCTCAGCACGATCAAGGTCATCCTTGGCGAGAAAAGAAACCCCTTTGTTGTTGTGCTCAATGGCCAGATCCAGGGGAACATATTTATCTTTAGAGAACGCCGGAGAAAATGCTTGAGACGCATAAAAAAGAAGCAGACATAAGACGAGAGTTTTTATTTTCACCGGGAGATCTCTCCTTTACAGGTATGGTCGAGATACCACTCAATTTGACCCTGCCTTTCTTTGGTAAGAACAGGGTTTAAAATTTTTGCTTTTTCCAATTCTACCCTGGCTCGCTGGCGCCATTTGTCTTCTTCCTGATGATTCTTCAATTCCCCCCAGGAAGCTCGAATAGCCAGGGCCTCCGCAAGCCCCAAGTAGCCAGGGACGTAATTGTAGTCGTGTTTAACGGTTTCTTCAAATGATTGAATGGCATTCTCCGAGGAGGCGATTGTATCCGATTGCAGGGCCATACGTCCTTCAGCAAAATGGCGATAGGCTTCAGAAGAGTTTGAGAGATTGAGAAAGGGTAAGAGCTTTTTGGTCGGTAATGAAAAACCAAGGGCGTTGGCAACCTGTTCCGTCATGGGGATCAGAGCATCATTTATTTTGGAAGGAAAATCAATTTTTCCTTCACTATGGTAGATTTCTTTTTGGGAAGCCGTGGCCATAGAAAGAAGAGAGATATGGTAGAGATAAGATCCAGCACCCTGAGAGAGAGCCCCCTTGAAGAGATATTTGGCCTCTGCTTTGTGAGGGGAGGTTTGTCCCGGGGGGATAGGGAGTAAAGATATCTTTTTGCTTTGACTTAAGTAATCCTTGAGAAGGATAGGAATGAGTATAGAAAGGGTACGTATTTCGGGAAATCCATTTTTTGCTTTTATCGTCAGGGGGAGAATCAGGAGTGACTCAGTTTTCCTGGGGACTTGTGGCCGACATTCTTGGGCCATAACCGATATCGTTGAGAGGGGAATGAGTAATAGGGTAAGAGCGAGTTGAATCAGAGATTTCATAGAGGATCTATACCATCTCATATTTTTTTTCTCAATGATCCCAAGAATATGATATGGTTGATTGCTTTAATAGCTTATCTATATGCCCTCTTCGTTTGATGGTGACAAGACTGAGGTTCGAATTCCTGAAGAGGAAGAGGATTACCCCCGTCTTGAATTGATCAGTGGTCCCGGTGGTGAGGGCGGACATTATCCCTTGAAGCCGGGCAAGAATTCTATCGGCCGTGCCTTGGAAAATGACATTGTCCTGGAAGACTCCAGTATTTCTCGACGCCATGCGTCGATAGATATCAATGATCAAAATGCCGTTTTATCTGATTTGGCCAGTCGTAACGGCACGAAGGTGAGGGACAGGAAGATTGAAGGCCCTGTCACCTTGGAGCATGAAACCCCAATCCAGATTGGGCTTTTTAAACTTCGCTATCTCACCCAGCCCGCCGTGGCCGAACTTGCTAAAGAACCTCCACACCAATCTCCCGAAGTGAGAGAGGTGGAGGAAGTACCCTCTCAGGATTTGCCAGTGACGAGAGAGGAAGGAATTCTACCGCAAGAATTTCCGGAACTTAATGAACCACTCCCCGTTCGCCAGCCTGCTCAGAGTTCCCGGTGGCTCCTTTATCTTTTCTTGGCGTCCTTTCTCGTGGTGGTTCTGGTAGTGGGTGGCCCCCAAGTCGTAAAATTCTTCGGGGGTAAAAAAGTCTCTTCGGCAAAAAGGACCCCTTCTCAAAGGGAAGGAGTGGCCCCCAAAATGGTGGATCAAGTCATGCCTGCCGAGGTGAAACCGGCTTCTTCGAAGCAAGAGGGTACCCAGCCTGTCTTTCTCGAATTTTCTTCCTCTCCGATCCCAGCGCAAGTTTTCTTTGGGAATCAGCAGATCGGTGTGACTCCTTTCCGTACATCTCTAAGTTTAGGAACTGGGAAATGGTACGAGGCCAAGGCCATTTTTCAACTCCCTGAATTGGGTGAAACTTTGGAGGAAAAATCCAAATTCAATATTCCCGAAGGGGCCTCCGTCATTCCTGTCAGTTTTTCGGGCAAGGTCGGTATTTTTAAAGTGGGGAGCCTTCCACGTGATGCCCAGCTTTATCTGGAGGGCTATTTTGAAAAAGATCCTTATCGAGCCAAGCCCATCAAGTTTTCCGAAATTGTTTTTGGAAAACCTGTTTATGTCCCTTTTGGGCGCTATATTTTGGAATTACGCAAGAATAAGCAGCTGGGAAGTTCCCAAACTTTTCTTGATGAAGTCGTCTATCGAAGGGAATTTAATCTTACGCAAGATCAGAGCAGTTATGCGTTTGATGTGAGTGATGAAACGATTCAATCATTTCCCGTTCAACTCACCTCTCTCCCGGCAGGGGCCAAGGTTCTTATTGATGAAAAAGAAGTTGGCGTGACGCCCTACAACGGTGTCTTCCCTGTAGGCGAACATCTTCTCACCATGAAGCACGAAGGGTATTTTGACTACGCTCAGACCATCAAGATGGCTATGAATATGCCCTACGTTGCCGAGATTCCTCTCAAGACCTCTGTGGCGGGTGAGTTGATTAACAAGGCAGATCTTTTCATGAAGGAGGATCGTTATGCAGAGGCCTTGCCGATTTTGGTAGAGGCGTTTTCCAAAAACCCGTCTCCGCGTGAAACAGCGCAGATTTCATATATGATTGGTCTTTCTTATCTGAAACAGAAATCTTTAAAAGAAGCCCGTGATTATTTTACAAAGGCTTCGGTTCATGAAGATTATAAAAATGCTGCCAATCTTGGTCTTGCCAATGTGACTTACGAAGAAGGAGACCGGATGAAGGCCTTGCAGATATTAGTGGGGGTCCTTGTTGCTTCTGAAGATTCGCGCGTGCGATCCGATGCCGGTATTCTTTTTCAAAAAATCTCTCCTCTTAAATCGGTCGTTTATATTGCCTCCGATCCTCCGGGGGCCCACGTGTTTATCAATGGACCTGAGATGACGGAGGCGACGCCCCTCATTATTCATGATATGGGCGTAGGGACTTACGGTATTAAAATTCGTAAGGAAGGTTATGAGGAATCTGAAATTAAATTAAATCTGGCGGTAAGCGAATTCCGCCCTCTGGTGGCCAAATTACGTCGGATAGAGGTTTCTCTACCGGCAGAAACCCAGCAGGCCAAATAAACTTGGAATGTTTTCGATTTTCATGAGGGTTTTAACGTAGTACCATACTAGCAGGGTTGCTGTTTAGGCGACAGTCCGAGAGGACTTTCCCCTCAGCCCTGTTGTGCAGACAGGTCCAAATTGTGGCCCTGTCAGTAAACAACACAGTGCCTATGCCCAAAAAAGAACCAAGCAAAGAGAAGGATAAAAATCCAAGTATTGAAGAGGTCATTGCGGCCCAATTCCCTCAAATAGAGAGGCTTATCGAAACAGAGGACTTTTCGAAAATTAATGCCAGCTTTCAAGCGGCTTATGGTTCCCTCGAAAAGATAGGTCGGGGGGGGAGTGGGATGGGAAAGTCTAGGGATGCCCGAAAGGCCATGAAGGCCATCGAAAGGATCATGGATTTACTTCGGGATCTCTTAAAGATAAAATACCAGCTAGCCGGTAAGGGTGGTAAGGATGGGGTCTTTACACCCCAGATAAAAAAATGAAGGTGGAGCAACTTGTCCTGCGGGGGTGACCGATAACATCACTGTAAGCGAGGGATATTGAATCTCTTGCGATTTTTTAGGAGGATACAATGCCTGTCACCTCAATAGATCCAAATGCCGTACGTCAGTCGGAGTCAAGTCAGCCGAGGGCCTATAACTCAACGGCCCCTGACTTTACCGAGGTTATGAACGCTGCCAGTGCACCTTCAACGGCTGCCGTTGGTGTCAATCAAGGTTATCAAGCGGCTGCTGTGACCAGTGCTTCTTTGACGGGTGTTGTCGGGGCGGCCAATTCCATGACGGGTAATTCGCCTTATTACTCGACACCTTTGCAGATAGCGACAAATGCCACTTACCCTACGGGTGGAGTGGGTTATCCTAATTACCCCTCCAGCGGCGGAATCCCGGGCAGTAGCATTCCAGGCTCAGTTCCAGGGACTGGTTCTGACACCTTGGCTCAACAGACAGAACTTTTTCATGCCATGCAGGATGCGAACTGGCAGATGTTGGTGGCTCAGGTGAATGTGAACAACATCAGCCGCGATTATCAAGCTCGATCCAATATCCTAAAGACCAAATCAGATACAGAGCTTAATGCTGTGCGTAATATGAGGGCTTAATAGCCAGACCTTATGATCCCAATCTCCCGAGAAGATCTCGTCGTCCTGATGGAAGGAGGTTATGTTTACCTCCGTACGGGACGGTTGGGTGAGGCCAAGGAGGTTTTTGAGGGAGTTTCGGTCTTGGCCCCTGAGAGTGAGGTTCCGCTCGTGGCGATGGGCAGCGTTTCTTTTGCCCAGTTTAAATATGACCAAGCCATCCGGACGTATAAAAAGGCCCTGGCTCTCAAACCAGACTCTCCCTTTGCCCGGGCCTATTTGGGCGAAGCTCTCTTCTTCAGTGGAAAGACAAAAGAGGCGATTCAGGAACTAGAAAAGGCCTCCCTGATGGACTCTCAGGGTCAATCAGGTGACTTTGCCCGCGCCTTGTTGGATGCGATTGCCAAAGGATTTTCCCCACCGGGCCGTGTCGAGGTGGAGAAATAAAATAGGATTCCAATGAAAACATTGAGCAAATTTTTTGCATTCGTTGCCCTTTTTAGCGTGATCTCCCTCGGTGGATGTCAACGCGTCGATTTACATCACGGCCTTCAGGAGATTGAGACCGAGGAGCTTTTGGTGCTCCTGCATCAAAATGGCATCGATGCGAAAAAAGAAAAAGAAGTGAATGGCCAAGATGTTTCCTGGAAGATATCGATTAAAGAAATTGATGAAGCCAGGGCAAGACAGATCCTCATGGCCAACAATCTTCCTCACCATCGAGAGCTGGGACTCTCCGGTGTTTATAAAGACAAAGGTTTAATCCCAACTCCCGATGAGCAAAAGGCCCGTTTCTTGCTTGCGCTCAAGGGGGAGATTATTAATTCTCTGCATAAAATTCCCGGGATTGTTGACGTGGATGTTGTGCTGAATATTCCTGAAGGGAGCGAATTCGCCGATATGGATCCCGTCAAAAAAAGACCTACAGCGTCTGTTGTCGTCAAAACCCGTAATGATGCGACTGTTGCGCTGATTGTTACTGAATCCAAAGTACAAAAGTTTGTTGCCAACACAGTACCAAATCTGGACCCCAATGATGTGGCCGTCATTGTGTCACGAATGGATACGGGTTCTGCGGCGACACCTATTTCGCCGTCTCCTGTGTCCAACCCATCCCCTTCTGCGAATAATGGTGAGAGTCCTGATTCTCCTTTTGTTGCCCAAGCCAATATGGTTGATGTGGCAGGGATTCACGTTGATGAGGAGTCGGCAGGACGATTCAAGCTCTATATTGCCGGTCTCCTGACACTTCTGATGGGCGTCTCCGGATTTTTGATCTATAATATTTTTCAATTTAATCGTTTGAGGTTGAAGGTACAAAAGGGTGCTCGTATGGAAAAAAGCTCAAGCCTCAGTGGAGCGCAGACCTCGGGATTTTTAGGGGAGGGTGCTCCAAGCCAGGGGGTTGAAGGGACCTTCGATGTTGGGGCATCGCAGAAGCAAATTCATTAGCAACTGGGAGAGCCTGGAATGCCGATAGTAAGTAAGTGAGGCCTTTATGGGATCAGAAAGAATTATAAGTCCAAACTTGGATCAGACGAATCAGATACCGCAGAATTCAATTCGGCTGAATCAATCCAGGGTCAAGTTTGAGGCCATTACCTACAACCCGAATGAACCCAAAAAACCAAAAGGCAATCTTTTTGGCAAAATTTTGGGAGGATTCGGTCATCTTTTTGCTCCCTTTGCGGCCGTTGCCCCTTTTCTGGGTCCGGCGGCCCCTTTGGCCTTGATTGGGGGGTTAACAGGGGCTGGGGTAGGGGCCATTGGTGATTCCATCAATGCCAAAGCAACGACGAATCAGGTTGCGGCTGGGCAGCAGGCCCCTGTGCAAGTAGGCTATCCTGGAGTATCGGTGGCGTCTTCCCAAAACGACCCGGTGATGGACTTGGTGCTGACATCAAGGGAAAACGCACTCTACTCGTCTTCGCAGAAGATGAAGTAATAAGGAAAGTTTATGACTCATGTTCCTCTAGAAAGCCCTATTTTAAGATTTATCAAAGGTGGAATCGAGACGTCCCGGCCGGCTCCAACGGAGGGTGCTTCCTCTACAGATGGGACTCGGGTCGGTGAGGCGGGGGCTTCAGAGCCTACGACACCCTTTTCTTTAAATGATCCTCGGCAGGGTTTAGAGGGATTAACAGGTCCTACCAAAGGGGCTCGTGTGGATCAGGTCCATGCCTCTCGAATTCATGAGAATGTCGTGGCAAAACGCCTTATGACGGAAATGTTATTGGCGGCTGCCCTTTTGGCCTCCTCAGAGTCTCAGGACCTTCCAGATGGGGACTTTGCTCCGCAGGCGGATCTCCCTCAACGAAAATAACCAAAACTTTTCTCTTTAAATTACTGAAATTTAACGACTTTTAGCATGGGGTTAGAACCCTCGCTTTGGCATAGAACCTGCACTTACTTTGCGAGGGGAGAGATACTATGGGAATCAGAGATCTCGTGAATAAGGTCAAAGCCAAGCGAGCGACAGAGGAGCAAGCGGCATCGACTCCAGCGCGTTCTCGAAATGAGCAAAAAGAGATTGAGAAGAGAAATGCCCTCGTTGAACAGCACCTTCCTTATGCAGCCTCTATTGCCAGTAAAGTGATGCAGACGCTCTCTTCTTCCGTCGATTTTGATGATGTCATGTGCAATGCCCGTTTGGGTCTTTTGGAAGCAGCGCGTAAATTTGATACAAGCCTCAATGTCGATTTTAAAACCTTTGCCTATTATCGTATTAAGGGGGCGATCTACGACGGTCTTCGGAAAACAGGTTGGATCCCTCGATCCCTTTATGCCCGTATAAAATTTGAACAGGCGACCAACGAATACCTCCAATACATGGCTGAAAAGACAAGCGCTACAGCCCGTGTTGTCGAGGATGAGATGTCTGCAATGTATGATACGGTCAATTCCCTTGCCTCCATTTATGTCATTTCAGTCGATGCCTCAGAAGAGGGGATGGAAATTGAAGATAAGAAGAACAAGGATATTGAGCAATCGACTGAATTTCAACAGGTCAAACATTACATGAAAGAGGCGATCGAGTCTCTACCGGATAAAGAACGCAAGCTTGTTAAAATGTATTATTTTCAAAATAAAACTTTGGAAGAAGCTGGAGATGATTTGGGTCTCTCCAAATCATGGGTTTCTCGCCTCCATGCGCGTGCTTTAGAAATTCTCTTCAAAAAGATTAACAGTCGTATTCGTGCGGATAAACCTGCGGAGCAGGAATCGTTGGAGAAAGTCGGAAAGTAAAGTTAGGATCATTTATGGCAGACTTAGCAATCAGTGTTGGACAGTCCGTTGCCGAAAGGGCTCTCACCGAGTCCGGAAAGGGTGGAGTTACCTCCGGTGCCTCGCCGTTTGAAAAAGTTCTTACGCAAAAATTGGATCAGACACCACAACTGAATCAACAGATTATGGAGTCTTTTGGCGTCTCCCCCGAGAAGCAAATTCAGTCAATTTCCGCAAAAGGTTTGGATATCCAACAAATTTCCGTCAATTCTGAGATTCGCACCCACGGCAAAACCATGGACTTGCTCACGGAAGTCAATCGCGGTGCCCTTCAGATGGAGGACATGATGCAGCTGATGACTTCAGGTCAGAAATTTACGGGATCGGAACTTCTCTATCTTCAGGCCAATATGCATGATATAGTGCTGAGGACAGAAATGGCTATGAAGATTGGAGAACAGAGCGCTTCCAGCTTCAAGCAGATCAATCAAACTCAAATTTAGAGCCTGGCTATGAACCAGCAAGAACCTAATAATGGGGATTCGCGGGGAGCTTATTTGGAGATTCTCGCCGCCTTATGTCTTATGAAGGATGGGGCAGAGGCCCGGGATCTTTTTGCATTTTTATCGGCTCATGATCAGCAAAAATTAGAACAAATTTCAAAATCAAGTCCCCATCAAAAAGAATCAGATGTGAAGGAATTCTTAAATCGGTTTCAAAAAGTAAAAAAAATAAAATCCTTTTCCCTCTTGGATGAAATCCATCCGGGATGGATACTGGATAAACTGGAGGATGAATCGCCACGTGTTTTGGGCTTGCTGTGTCGATTTCTCCCCGGTGACAGGGCTCGCGAATTGATTCAGTATTTGCCTCTCTCGATACGACAAAAGTTACCCAAGCTCAATGAGTCTTACCGTGTTTCGCCAGATATTTTAGACATTGTGAAGCGGTTGGTAGAAAAAAAATTGTCTTATGCCATTTATCCGCCGGAAGATTCGTCATTTTCATTTGCACACATTGCCTGGATGAAACCGGATGATTTGAGGAAGCTTTTTTATGATCTCGGTCTTGATGAAGTCAGAAAGGCCTTTTTTCGAGTAGAACCCACAACGCTTCGGACTTTTTTGTCACGGTTCCCGACCCATGAGGCCAAGGAGATCCGTCAGCGTATCGAACATGGCGGGGCTGTCTCCCTGGCAAAAAAACAGGAGTCACAAAAGCATTTGCTCCTTCTTCATCTAGAACATTTCTCGGCAGAGGAGTTGATTTTGGAGATCGGATATTCTGTTTTTGCGCGGGCGTTGATGGTTGAAGAAAAAAAATGGGCCGATGTGATTTGTCATAAGATGGAGCCCAAGGAAGGCGTTCGATTCAAAAGACTGGTCCAGGAATCTATCTCTCAGGTGGCGGATCATCTTGGTATTCAAGGTATTCAAGAAAGAAAGGAAGCGATTCTCCAAAGAGTTTCTGTCCTGATGGATAAGAAGAGCATTTGCCGCTATTGGAAAGATGGCAAAATTTCGCCAGAACATGGTACAATAAAAACGCACTAAAATGAGGTATTTGTGAGTTCCTATCTTATTAAGAAAATTGATTTTGATCCTGACTTTGAGCCTCTTGTCGGTTCCTCGTTGCTCATTCAGAAACAGGTCTTGACCGGATCTGAAAAGGAGAAGGTTATTCTCAGACGTGCCAAAGATGAGTCTGCCAAAATTCGAAAGAAGGCCGCAAATATATTGGCTGATGCCATAAGAGAAAAGGAAAGAGAAAAGCAAAGGGGTTATCAGGAAGGACGCGAAGAGGCCTTGGCGGAATTAACAGAAAAGATTTTGATAGCAGATCAGGCGGGGGAGAAGGCTTTAAAAGACGCCGAGCCTCAGATTATTCGCATGGTGATGGATATTGCTGAAAAAGTCATTGGTCGCAAAATCAAAAAAGGTGCCGTTGTTGACGTGGTGAAGAAGGCGATTCGGGAATCGGTCGGACGAAAGGCGCTTGTACGCATCAACCCCGCTGACTTTCCCATGATCAAAGAAAAGGAAGGGAAGCTTCTCAGTGGATTGGGGCACACGTATTCTATTTCGATTCGAGAAGATGAATCTATTCCACAGGGCGGCTGCATTGTGGAAACGGAGATGGGGGCCGTCGATGCAAGATTGGAAACGCAGTTGGGGGCCATTCGAAAGGCTTTAGGATTAGCCTGAGGAGAAACCGTGGCAGTTATTGATTTTGGAAAATATCAGAAAAATTTGAATCAGGCCTCAACGCTGCAGATCAGGGGGCGTGTCACAGAGCTTGTAGGTCTGGTGGCGCGGGCTGTGATCCCGGGAGTTAAGGTGGGGGATTTGTGTCTCATCGAACCTCAAGGCAAAAAAGCGTCCATTAAAGCGGAGGTTGTAGGTTTTAAGGACAATGAAGTTTTACTGATGCCCCTGGGAAATCTTGAGGGGATTGCTCCGGGGAGTGAGGTCACGTCGACGGGAGACTGTCTTAAAGTTCCTGTGGGTAAAAACCTCCTCGGGCGCATTTTAAATGGATTGGGAGAGCCAATTGATGACAAAGGGCCTCTTGTTTCCGACGAGTATTATCCGGTTCATAATGAGCCTCCTGATCCCATGAAAAGAAATCGTGTTCAGCAACCCATCTCTGTGGGTGTCAAGGCCATCGATGCGGTGATTACGTGCGGTGAAGGACAGCGTGTCGGTGTTTTTGCGGCGGCGGGCGTTGGAAAAAGTACAACCATGGGCATGATTGCCCGTAATACCAGTGCGGATGTTAACGTGATTGGCCTGATTGGGGAACGAGGCCGCGAGCTGCGTGATTTTCTTGAGCAGGATTTGGGCGAAGAAGGACTGAAGCGGTCGGTGGTTGTGGTTTCTACCTCGGATCAGCCTTCGTTGGTTCGTGCCAAGGCGGCCTATGCGGCAACCGCCATCGCCGAATATTTCCGCGATCAAGGACTCAAGGTGCTTTTGATGATGGATTCAGTGACCCGTTTTGCAAGAGCCCTTCGTGAGATTGGTTTGGCGGTTGGGGAGCCTCCGGCGCGTCAGGGATTTACACCTTCTGTCTTTTCGACCCTTCCTCGTTTACTAGAGCGATCCGGGAATTCTGAAAAAGGATCGATCACTGCTTTTTATACTGTCTTGGTAGCCGGCGACGATATGAACGAACCAATTGCCGATGAGGTGCGTTCTATTTTGGACGGACATATCGTACTCTCGAGAGATCTGGCGAATCGCGGGCATTATCCTGCCATTGATGTTTCGGAAAGTATCAGCCGTGTTATGAGTTCTATTGTTGATCCAGAGCATTTAGAAGCCGCCCGTAAGTTGCGAGAAGTTGTTGCGGCTTATGAAAAGGAACGGGACTTGATTTTGATCGGTGCCTATGAAGCGGGAAGCGATCCGCGAGTCGATTATGCCATTGAAAAAATCGAAGAGGTAAACTCTTTTTTGAAGCAAAGTATTGCGGATCGGGTTGATTATGGAGAAGCGGTAGCCCAGTTGAAAGGAATCTTTGGGTGAAAAAACATCTTCTTCGCTACCGGCTCCAACCTCTTCTTGAGATAAAGGTTCGCGCACGCAAAAAGGCTGAAATTCTCCTTGCCAAGGCAATCTCCCGTTTGGAAGGAGAAAAGAAGAAGCTAAAAAAAATGGAAGAAGAAAAAAAAGAAATTGTCCGAAGAAGAAAAGAATGCCGCCTGGAACTTCACCATAAGATTTCGGAAGGAAGGGCGCATGTGAGGGATGGGAGTATTCGTATTAGCTTTCTTCGGAAACTTGAAGACGATGAAAAGGCGAAGGAAGAAGAAATCAAGACGCAAAAACAGACGATTGAGGAATGTGAGACTCAGGTGAAGAGGGCACGACGCGATTATATCGATGCGGTGAAGGATCTTCGTATTATGGAAAAACATAAAGAGCTCTGGAAGAAAAAAGTTCAACTTGAGCTCTCACGTGAGGAAGAAAAAGAGATGGATGAGCTTGGAAATGTCATCCATCAGATTCGCTCGGGCCTTCGCTCGGGCCTTCGCTCGGACCGGCAAAGCCGGATCCTCGCTTGAGTTAGGGGAGATCCTGCTCTCCCCTAAGACCCCATCGATGGGGGTAAGGTGGATTTTATGGGTGATGATCGAATCAACAAAGATTACCGGCGTGAAACCTACCAGCCTCGTAATACGGTGGATCGCGGTGGGCGTCTCATCAGACCTGATCGGCCGGAAAAATCCCGTTTTGAAAAAGTGTTGGAAGAGACATCACAGAATTCCGAAGCGTCATTTAATTCTAATATAGACACGGCACCTACAGAGATTAAGGACGCCGTGAAGGCCGTTGCTTCACAACAGGAACGCTTTGGAAAAGAAAAAGATACCAAAAACGAATTTCAAAAACGGCTAGACGAAAAAGAAAGCGGAAAAAACGAGTCCAAGTCACGCCATGCAGGAGATAGTCAAGCGCCTCGTGCCAAGGAGGCCGAAAAAAGAGTTGTCGGCCGAGAATCTCTTTCGGAGCGAGGCCATCATGGAAGCGGTCGCCAAGGGGGACACGGTGAAGGCGGGACGGGGCACGGAAAACAGGGGAATAAGGGAATGTCCTTCACCATGTCTTCTAAGGATATGAAGGGCCTCCAAAAGGGGAATACACGCGGGACAAGTCAGAAAGAATTTACACTGGAAACAACAGCTGGTGCGCAAGGACAGGGGCCCCTGGGTTCTAAAGCTATTGACCCCAAAGTTGTCGCCAATCCTCTCTTGAAGGCTTTGCCAAAGGCCTTGCTTGATCAGTTGGTTCAATATTGCCGTCTGGTGACTAAGACAGATGGTGACAAAGAAATGGATATGCAGCTGCATGAGAGTATCTTCAAAGGACTCCGACTTCGTGTTTCTATGGTTCAGGGCAGGGTGGCAGCAACTTTTATAACCCAGTCGTCAGAAATCAAATCCTATTTTGAGGCCCATAAATCAGAAATAGAGAAGGAATTGTCCGAAAAAGGAATTGAAGTGCAGTCGATTCATGTTATTATCCAAGCCACGTCAGTTGCTTAGGAAGCACCATGGGAGGTGCGGTGGACGTTAAACCATTTCCGTTTGAGAATCTTCCGAAGGTTTCTCGACAGGAGCTTCGGATTGTGGAAGCCCTTCGAAGTTATTGGCCGCGGATCGGGTTCTCGGATCAGTTGAGGCGCTCTGTCAAAAGCCTTTTGATGCGAGAACTGGGTTCCTCTTTCTCTTTCAAGCAGGAAAAAATTTCCGTTGTTTCTCTCCTTCAAACTTTCAAGAATTTATCGCCCGAGGGTGTCTATATTACCTTTGGCCGCCTACCCCTGCCCCAAAAGGCTGTTCTTGATCTAGATCCTTATCTGGCTCATATGATGATTGATAAGTTGTTTGGAGGCACGGGCGAAGTTCCTGCCTCCAGTCGTTCCCTGACTGAAATCGAAAGCGGTGTTCTTTCTTATTTGGCCCTCAAGATATTTTCACTCATCTTTGAAAAGTGTGGACGGTCGGCCCGTGTTCATTTGAGGCTTGATGGGATTCAATCCTCAGCAGATCGTATCGTAGAATCCTCTTCTCACGGTGAAAAGGGAGTAGAAATGATGTTTCGTGTATCCATGAACAAACGTGCCGGTTATGCCCGTTTGATTCTCCCTTCCCCTTTTATCGATGAAGCCAAGTTGGATCCTATGCACGATGCTTCTGTTGCCGAGTTTACCGAACGTGATTCCGAATACTATGCAGCCCGTTTGTCAAACTTTGAATTTTTGGAGACAGATCTTTGGGTCGAGTTAGGTCGGACCAACCTCAAAGCACATGAAGTCAATGGTCTTGAAAGTGGCGATGTTATTCTCTTGGAAAAGACGCAAGCTCGCCTCGAGGAAGGAAAACTGGCCGGGCAACTTTCTATGCGCATGGGGAAAGGTGAGAAGGGGGCTTTTCGAGGAACGATTGTTTCAGGAGAAGGTCCTATCCGAGTATTTCTAGATGGTGTAGAGTTAGAACATCCGATATCCTAAGATAGGTTTTTTGGGGAAACTATGACAAAGAAAAAAGATCCTTACCTGACTGAGTTGGAAGATATCGACCATTTTGACGATGTCTCTTCACCTGAAGAAATAAATCCCGATGAAGAGGCTACACGTATTGATGTGGAGCTCCCGCAGGACCCGCCTTCGAGTGGACCATCGATGGCACAAAACATATTGGATATGTCCCCTGATATTCCGGTGCAGGTTGTTGCTGTGATGGGTAAAAAAGCGGTGACGGTAAAAGATCTCCTCAATCTTCATCTGGGGCAGGTCATGGATCTGGATAAGATTCCAACCGATCCTATTGATCTTGTCGTGGGAGGTAAGATCATTGCCAAGGCAGAATTGGTGGATGTGGATGGGAAGCTTGGTTTAAGAATTCTAAAAATACTGAAATAAAAATGATATCGACCCCTGACTTTACCTGGCTTTTCATCAAAATGCTTGCGGGGCTGCTGCTTGTCCTGGGCTTGGCCTTTATACTCATTCGAGTTATTCTTCCCAAAACGAAGATGGGCCGTTCACGCCGCAATTCATGGGTCTCTTTGATCGATCGATACCCTTTGGACCAGCATAAGAGCCTTTATATCGTAAAAATTATGGAGCGTTATTTTGTGTTGGGAAGTGCCGAGAATTCTATCAATCTTGTTACCGAACTCACTCAGGAGGAAGGGGAAAAAATTGGGAATACCTAAAAAGCTTATTTTGGCTTTGTCACTTTTGCCACTCTTGCTTTCACAATCAGCTTTTGGCCAGGCTGCCCTGGAAGCCCCGGGGATCAGTAGTGGCCCGGCGGGTCAGGCAGTTGCCAAACCCCTCCTTCTCATTGCTATTTTACTTGCCATTTCTCTCTCCCCATTTTTGGTCATGATGACGACATCCTTCGTCAAGATCTCAGTTGTATTGGCCCTTGTGCGTAATGGTCTCGGGACTCAGCAGATACCTCCAAATCCAATCATCACAGGTTTGGCGATGATTCTGACGATCTACATCATGACACCGGTAGGGCTTGAGATTTATAAATCAGCGGGGCAGACGATTAATCAAGGCTCCAAAGAACCTGTCTTGTCAGCTGTCACCGTGAGCCTTCTCGTCAAGGCTGTCGGCGAAGCGAAGGAACCGGTCAGAAATTTTCTTCTCAAGCATGCGCATGAAAAAGAAAGAAGCCTCTTTTATAATCTCGCAAAAAAGATGAGGGCTCCCGAGGATCGTGACAAGATTGGAGATAAAGATTTTGAAATTTTGATTCCGTCCTTTGTCATTTCCGAATTAACCGAGGCATTCCAGATAGGATTCATCATCTTTTTGCCTTTTTTGGTCATCGACGTCGTCGTGACCAATATCCTTCTGTCACTCGGCATGTTCCAGATTTCCCCCGTCACCGTCGCCCTCCCCTTTAAATTGCTCCTCTTTGTGTTGGTTGATGGGTGGCATTTGATTACTAAAGGTCTCATTATGGGGTATATGTAAGAGCGATGGGAGTTTTCAGAGGGAGAAGAGAAATAGTGAGTGAGTATGGGCCGGATCGGATTTACTCCGTCCGGCCAAACGCAGCGAATGGTGAGGTCTTAGAGTTCAGATGAGGGTTTCAGGGAGAGAGCGGTTATCTCTCCCTGGCTATGCCATATGGAAGCATATATCATTTCGATTACGAAACAGGCCTTGTATCTGACCCTTATTTTGACAGCCCCTCCCGTCATGTCTGCCATGATGATCGGATTAGCGGTCAGCCTGGTTCAGGCCACCACTCAAATTCAGGAGCAAACCCTCACATTTGTTCCCAAGCTCGTGGCGGTGATTGTGGTTCTCGCCTTGGTGGGTCCTTGGACAATGATGCAACTCGTAAACTTTACGAATGGCTTATTAGAATCTTTCCCGACCTTTATTAAATGAATCTCAATCTCAAATCTTTGGGCATTAATGTCGAATGGGGCTTCATCGTGACCTTTGGGGGTCTTATCCTGACACGGATCTCCATGATTACAGCAACCATCCCTTTTTTGGTGGGGAAGCCTGTCCCTCCGATGATTCGGGTGGGTTTTTCCCTGACCTTGCTGGTTTTTCTCTATCCCTATCTTTTACCCAAGGATCATACCCTGCTTCCAGAGGCCCCCATCTTTGTAGCCCTTCTTTATTTGAAAGAAGCTTTTTATGGAATTGCCATCGGATTGGCGGCTTCGATTGTTTTCCATGCCTTTGAAGCGGCTGGAAGTATGATTGATAATCAGCGAGGTGCGGCTCAGGCGCGTCTCTTGATTCCGCAATTGGGTGAGTCTTCGATCTTCGGAAATTTTAATTATCTTTTCGGCATTGTGATTTTCCTTTCTTTGGGGGGGCACCTTCTTTTTTTCAAAGCGGTCGTCGAAAGTTATGATCTTCTTCCGATTTTAACATTCCCTAAAACGCGGCCCGATTTTTTTATCATGACAGATGAATTTATTCGCATGACAGGGACTGTCCTCCTTTTGGCACTTCAGTTAACGGCGCCCATTCTTATTTCCATTTTTGTGGCCGATATTATTTTAGGTATCATGAGCAAGGCGGCCCCAGCTATCAATGTCTGGGAGCTGGGTTTTGCCATCCGTGGTATTTTAGGCGTCGTGATGTATTTTTTGGCTATCGGCATTATTGCCTCCCAGATGGGTAAGCTCTCCTTAGGGATGGTTGATGGGGTCTGGAAGATCATTCGATTATTAGCCTTTAGTCCGCATTAGGGGGTAGTGTCTATTGACCCCGTTTTTGGCCCTGTCTTCTCAAAACGGCTGGATTCTAAGTAGGGCACTTCAAACAAATTTAAATAAGTTTAATAAAATTAAATACTTATATTGTTCATAAAAGGAGCGTTTGGCCTTTTGTTGGCATAAGTGTTGCAGATAACCTCCATGGACCCTCAGGATTCAAAACTGGAGATTTTTTAAGAAAACACAACTGGTTAGGATCTCATAACCGATGATATAATTAGGATTATTAGAAATTAAGGGGAGGCACTATGGAATGTTGGGGATTTGAATCAAGAGAGACCTTGCCGGGCGAGGGGTTTGGATTATTGATAGGTCCGCCTCCGCAGACACCTGCGGGAAATATATCGGTTACTTTAAGACCCGTTGAAAATTCGAGTACAAACCCGCCGACAGGCCCGACCACAATTGATGTCCCCATCACTCCCGATGGTAGTAAAACGGATGCCGATATTGCCGCTATTACGACGGCGGCAGAGGCCATGGATGCGGCTCGATTAGCTCCTGGTCGCTATAATGCCACCTGGACTGAAAACGGACGTGAGTTACACGCGCCCATTGTCGTGCCTGCAAGGACACCTCATACGGCCAGTGGAAATACTCAACCCCCGCCGCCGGCAAATACGACCACTGAACCCCCATCGCCTCCTCCAGATGCCCAGGCAGCCAGGACGAGTGCCGAGGCGGCTCGTATCACGGCAGAAGCGGCTCGTATTGGGGCTTATTCTCAGGTGGGAGGGATCATCGGCCAAACTCTTGTCGGTCTTCAAAATGCGAGCGCCAATCAAACCTTGGCGGCGCATTCTTATGGAGGATTTGGTGGCGTAGGCGGTTTTGGTGGTTACGGTGGTTTTGGTGATGGAATCGGATTTGGAACGCCGGCACCGTTTGGTGGTATTGGAGGCGGATTTGGTGGCTACGGTAGCAGCGGTTATGGCGGTGGTTACGGTGTTGGCATTGATTTGAGCAATAATGGTTTTATGATCGGTCAAAATTCTTTGGACGCCCGGGCCCAAAAGCGGGCCTATGATCGTGTCATTAATCAACTGCTGGCAGCCATCAAGATGGGTAATATTGACATGATCCGATCGGCGCTTACCTTTGTGACTTTGAAATCCAAGACGACCTTGATCGAGGCCTCGCTCCATATGGTGAAGGCGATGCAGTATTACGATACGCAGACGCAGCAAGTTGTCGATCAGATGGGTCAGTTGGCCAACCGTACCAATCAGGATCATGCCCCGGGGGCAAACAATCAGCCTGATAACACAAACGCACAATTAGGAAGTTTGAATGCCCGCATGAACCAATACAGCATGAGTCGTACCGCCATTACCAACCTGACCCGAGATATCATGACGATGGTTCAGGAGATGAGTGATCTGGAAAACTCAGTCTATTCGAAGAGAGATCGTGATTCCATGCATTATCGTTGGGCCTAAGGAGATACGATGTCGACACAAAATATTCCCATTGTTGGTGTTTCCGTGGGGCAGTCTTCTCAGGTCTCGACGAGAGACATGGAAAGAGACGAAGAGAAAAAACGCAGGATTGTTTCTCAGAGGCTTCAAATTGCCGAAGATAGTTTTGAGAATCTGGAACAAGCAGGAAAAATGTCGGCTGCCGCTGAAAGTCTTTCTCCCAAGTCTGGAAAACAGCAGGGGGCTCACTCTTCACTCAAAGAAGCACGCTCGCACCTGGTAAAAGTCATCAAAGAAAGCGGCAAGAAGTTGCAGTCCAAAGAGATTGAAGGGGAGAAGCTTTCGGCACTTGCAGAACAATGCATCGAGAAGACCGAAGAAGACATTGCCTCGCTTCGACAAAAGGGAGAAGGCGGACCCAAGGTGGCTCAGCTTGAAATACTCCGTGATGCCTTATATGCCGCGCGAGAGGACTATCATGCTGCCCTTTCGGATGCGACCGCAGAGTCCTCATCGAAGGAATCTTCCGTTTCTCCCTCTTCCCAAATTCAAATGAGTATCGAAGAAAAAAATCTATGGAATGACGTGAGAGATTTGCTTGGAGTGGATGAGATTCAGGGAAAAGATGTCGAGAAGTTGCAAAAGTTTGTTTCAAGCAAATTAGGTCAAGACATGAAGGACCTCAAGGCTCAAGAGAAGGATTTAATGGCCGATGCCAAGAGAATCTCCGAGGAACTTAAGACGGCTTCAGCAGAGCAGAAAGAAAAATTACAAAAAGAGCTCGATCAAGTTCAAAAAACATTAGGCGAAGTGACGGCGAAACAGAAGGTTCTTTATCAGAAGAGTCAGCAGGCCCATGGCCTTGTGGACAAGCTGGTGGCCTTACAAACTAAAAAAGATCTTGGGATCGAAGATATTTCCACGGAAGAAGCGGGTGAAAAAATTCAAAAAGACGGGTCTTTTAGTTCAGAGAAAGAACTGCGCACCACGACAGCAGCGCTTTCTATCAAATCAACTTCTGACGCGAATCATCCGCAGGTCACGTCAATGAGTACATCGGGTAGTACATCTGGTAGCACATCAGGCGCCCGGTTGGGGATTGAATCTCAACATGAATCAACAGACTCAAGCTCTTCTCTTTTGACAACGGCTAGTGATCTCAGCGGGACGACATTGGCGATTGCGGCAACGGGAGACACGCTTCGATCGGATGCGAAGAAAACGGACAAGGTTTTAAAACAACTTTTGCAAGCCGCTCTGAGTGGAAATTGGGAGGCGATCAAAACAGCCCTTATTCTGTTGGATAAGCGAGCCAGCCAGATTACGATCGGGATGGGAGCTCAGACGATTAAATCCATGCAATTCTATGAGAAGCAGATGAATGCCCTTTCAGATACTTTGGGTAAGATCAAACAGCAGGGGAATCCGGAGTTTCAATCCAAATTGGCCCAGATTAATAGCCAGATGAATATGTACAGTATGAATCGTCAGGCGATTGCCAATTTCTTGCGGGATGTGATGACGATGAGAGAAGAGATTGCCAACCTCACGCACTCGGTACTGCAAAAAGACTCTCAAATCGTCTCTTCGGTCTCTAGATAGTAACCTACTGAAACTATTTGTCCTTTTGATGAGAAGATGGTACTTTGAGGATATTCGAGGTAATGTGTGGCTCCAAAGAAAGAAGTGATCTCTCAAGATGAAGGAACTCCCCAACCCTTGGAAGAGGCTTTTGCCAAATCCGTCCAAAAACTAGAGACAGCCCTCAAGAAACTTCCCGCAGATCAACTTGCCGATGCCAAGAAAGAAGTCGATAAGATGGTAGCTGGCGATCTTTCTTGGGCGGATCTCTCACAATATACGCCTGAGAAACTCTTGAAGATTGCTGAAATGGGATACGATCAATTCAGGATAGGCCAATACGATAAGGCAGAGAGACTCTTCAAAGGGCTTACGGTGATTGACCCGAGTAATTATTATTATCATCAAATGCTGGGCGCCATTTTTCAACGCAAGGATATGTATCCCGAGGCGGTCGTTGAATATTCTGTCGCTGTGAACCTAAACCCCCAGGATCTTGTATCGATGACGAATCGCGGTGAAATCTATTTTAAACTGGGGATTATGGATCTTGCTAATGCCGATTTTGATCACGTGACAAGTCTTGATACTAAAAATGAGAACAAATGGGCCAATCGAGCCCGTATGTTGAGCGAACAAATCAAATTAGTGAAGAAGAGGAAAAAATAATTTTTAAAATTTTATGGCTATCGAAATTCGTAATGACATTAGCTCCAGGGAAACACGAGCGCCCATGCTCGGTGATCCGATTATCACTTCCGAGACTGTGGAGCGTCTCAAAATTCCCGATGAAGTTGCCCTGCAGCCTCAGAATGTCCTGGCCTTCATCGCCAGTCAGTGGGGTCGATACAACGACATTGTCAGCCGCCCCGAAATCAAGGCCCAACCGGCCGATATCCCTCCTTGTGAAGGTTCAATGGCGTTGAGAATAGAATCAGCGATGACATCTGACGAGCAGGCGGCCTTGGACTCGTGGAATCAGGAAAGGTTTGGTCAAACGGGAGCAGGGGCCACTTTGAGTATTCAGACAGAAGGCTCTGCTCCGCTGGATATTAACCGACTGGATGCCGAAGTTCAGGGTCATATTGATGAAATGAGAAGGTTGCATCCCGATTGGTGGCAGCAACAAACGAATAGCCGTAGTACCGGGACACCTGATATCATGTCGGCTATGTTTAGTGATCAGTTGACGGGTGAATTAAATCAAGAATCGGCTGAAGAAAGAAAGAAATGGGATGAGCTTCTCATTGCGGCCAAGGGCAGTCCCGATATGATTAACTCCATTATGGGAATGCGACATGCCCAGAAGGTAAGCCAGCAGATGGGCAAGCTGGTCGAAATGTACAGGAACCATGTCGACGGGATGGATAAATTGGCGGCAAGTTTTGATTTAAGTAATTCGGGGGGGCATCTGACTCAAGCCGATCTTGCCAAATTTAATGCCGACTTTGCGCGGGCTCAAAGCGATACATCTTCTTTATTTCAAGCCATCACAAGAATCCAAACCGAGTATGATCGGACCATCCAGTTTGTCCATACCACCAATACCGAGATTACACAGCCCTTAAAAACCATGATTCAAAATATGAGGACCTAAGCAATGCCTCGCGAAGAGACCCGCCAGCCCTTTAGCGATGAGGAGAAAGGTCGGGTGTTGGATCCGAATCCCGAAAGGCGCCGGTTTGTTGTCGAAACTTTTTTTAAGTTCATCAATCACCGGATCTCTATAGCCGATTTGACACGTCTCTCGCGAAAAAAGCTCTCCCGTCTCGCTGAGGTAGCTTATATCAAATACAAGTATGGTCGTTATCAGGAAGCGCTCGATATCTTTAAGGCGCTTGCGACGGTTGATAGTATCAATGCCTATTATCATACCGCTTTGGGTGGTGTTTACCAAAAAATAGGGAAATATGTCGACTCGGTCGTTTCCTATACGCGGGCTTTGAGGATTAATAATAAAGAATTATGCCCCTACGTCAATCGTGGTGAGATTTATTTAAAACATAAAAATTATAAAAAAGCCGCCGATGATTTTAGAAATGCTATTTTGCTCGACCCACAGGGGAGAAATCTTTGGGCCAACAGGGCGAGGTCGCTTGTGATTGCTCTTAAAAGGAGTCTCGAATTAAAGAAGAAAGTCAGTGAAGCTCAGGCGAGACGCCAACCTTCGCCTCACAGGCGTTAATCTTCATCGTCTCGGACATCATCTCCAATGATCCCGTATTTTTTGAGAAGATTGCGGATATGCTTTCGATCAACTCCGGCTTCACGGGCGGTTTTGGAGATGTTGTAGTGGTTGCGGCGGAGAAGGCTTGATAGGTAATCCTTTTCAAACTGTTCTACAATTTTTTGTTTTGCTTCTTTAAAAGGAAGTCCCATGTCGACACTCATCCGTTCGGTCGCCTCTTCGTCTTCACGTTCCATTTCTTGGAAGATGTAAGAGACATCCTTGCCAGTAATGGAGCTTCCATCAATCATAGGGACGATCCTCTCCAGAATATTCACAAGTTCACGGACATTTCCTGGCCACTGATATCGTGTGAGCATCTTCAGGGCATCATCTTCGACACGGCTGACCTTGAGAGTCCCATCGGGTTGCTGGTTAAATTTGCCATTGGCGAGAAACCGTTCGATCAAAAATGAAATATCATCCGGCCTTTCACGCAGGGGAGGGAGGTAGATCTTTACCACGGAGAGCCGGTAATAAAGATCTTCGCGAAACCGGCCTTCGGTGACTTCTTTTTTGAGATTTCGATTTGTAGCGCAGATAACGCGAACATCGATAGGCAATGCCTCATTAGCACCAACTTTTTTAATCTCCCTCTGTTCAAGGGCCCGAAGAAGCTTGGGCTGGAGATCAAGTGATAATTCCCCGATTTCATCAAGAAAGATGGTTCCTCCATTCGCTTCCTCAAAGGCACCTTTCCGGGTATTCACAGCCCCTGTAAAAGATCCTTTGACGTGTCCGAAGAGCTCGCTCTCGATTAAATTTTCAGCGACCGCAGAACAATCAAAGACAATGAACGGTTTATTCTTTCGAGGACTATAAAGGTGGACGGCCTTGGCAACGAGCTCTTTGCCGGTACCCGTTTCACCTTCCACGATGACGGTTGCATTGGTAGGAGAGATTTTTTCCAAAATACTAAAAATCTGCCGTATCCTCCGCGAGCGGCCAATGAGGGGACCAAAGTCTTGACGTGCCGATGGCTCGATCTGGATTTTTTCATCAAAGGCGATGAATTCAATCTGCACATTGCCAATACGAATAACATCTCCGGGTGAAAGATAGGCTTCCTTGACGCGGATATCGTTAATAAATGTTCCGTTTGTGCTTTCCAGGTCTTTGAGGAGGTAGCTATTTTCTTTTTGCTCGATAATAAGGTGGTTGCGTGAAACGGTTTTTTCATCGACAACCAGATCGTTATCTTCGCGTTTCCCGATCTTGAGAATCGGTTTGTTTAAGTCAATTTTCTTTCCGCGATTCGAACCCTCAAGGACAACCAACTGACACTTTCTCTGAAAGACAACGTCCTTGTGATCTTCAACGGCGAGAAGTTGTGTGTCAAACTCAGGCAATTTTTTTTCGGTGTCCATTCATTCTCCTATTGTTGCTCCAAAATCACATCGTATTTTTTGCTCTCCTGGTCCTGCAAATTGACCGAAGATTGCCAGGGGCGGAATCCATCGAGTTCTACCTTGATATTGTGGGTTTTATCACGCGGGACGCGGCGAATGGTCACGGGAGTTCGCGCCCCAATCCTTTCTCCGTCAAAATAAACAGAGGCGCGCGGGGGGTTCGAATTAATACTCACTTCTCCATACATGCCGCCGAGCTGGACCGTCCCGAGTGATTTATTTTCACCGGAAGCCAGCTTGATCGTTGCGTTGTAACGCAGATAGCCTTCTTTGGAGATGATCACCTTCACCGATCCCGGAGGGACGTTCGCAATTTTGAGAGGGGTCGTTCCCTTATTTTCAGAATTAATATAAACATCCGCCCCAGAGGGTTCGGAGTTTACGGAAATCGTCCCCGGTTTGCCATTGACGATTGTTTCTTCCGCCGTCTCATGGACAGGGGTCGATGGAGTTGCGGTGGGTGGAGGCGTTAACGATGCCATTTCTTTGAGAGATGCCGTTAGTGGGATCGTTTTGTTGCTGATAACCTTGATGCTACGTTTCCATTCGGTATAACCTTCTCGCACAAGGGAGAGGTTCACCTTTTTGTTTCCTTCCAATTTATCCAAAAGATAGGGCGTTGTATGCCCGGTATTTTGGCCATTTAAAAAGATAGAGGCCCCTCCGGGAGTTGAGGTGATCTGAATTTTCCCATAATTTGGCACCTGCGGCGGAGGTGTTGGCGGCGTTTGAGCCTGAGGGTTTTGAGAAGCCGTTGGGACAGGATTGACCGGCATTTGCTGAGGGGTAGGGGGTAGTTGCGGCGTCTGAGGAGTGGGTTGAGGAACAAGGGCCGCTTGCAGTTTTACAGGGTCAAAATTCTTTACCTCCACCGAGCCTGACCAATCATAATAATTGGGAAGGGCTAATTTCAGGTTATAATTTTTTGATATTTCCAGATTTTCAACCTTGGCCGGAGTGATCATGCCTGTATCCGTATTATTGATGACGATCTTGGCCCCCCGCGGATTGGAGTCAATTTCAATGATTCCCTTCGCCAGGGCTTGGAGGGATTCTTTGACTTTGACAGGTTCTGAAGACGTGATGGCGACGGTCTTTGAAAAATCCTTATAGTTTTCCCTCTCCAATTTGATCTGGTATTCGTAACCCAAGGCTAATTTTGAGACTGTGGCTGGAGTGGTCATGCTTGTATCCGCATTATTCAAAATAATTTTGGCCCCGGAGGGCGTTGTCTCTATGACAATACTCCCCACCTCATCCGTGGGGGCCTGCGTGTGTTCCCGTGATGATGCCGCCCTCTTTGAGGGGGCCGGAGACGGCGTAGTTTTTAAAAAGTGATAACCCCAATAGCCCCCCAGCAACGTGAGGAGGATGCCCGCCCCCAGGACAAGAGCGCGCGGAGAGATTTTTTGGATTACAGCTTCTTTTATTTTGGAAGTGCCCGCCCCTTCCGTTTCTTGAGAAAGAGTCGGCTTTCTCGCCTTGGCGGCCACTTTCCCCGTTACAAGGTTTTGCGTTTTCTGGCCGATGTCAGTGTCTGTTTGCTGGATAGCGGAATTTGTTTGTTCATCAATGACAGCATGGGCCTCGCGTCGTTTGATGTCTGTATCAAATAACTTTCTCAGAATAGATGACAATTGGCGCGGCGAAAAATCGGTATAAGAAGAATAAAGATATTTGGTGAGTTCAAGCTGAAAGTCGCCGGCACTTTGGTAGCGATCTTTTAGATTGTACGCCAGTGACTTGGCGAGGATCCCCTTGAGAGGGCCAGGGATATGATCCGGAAGCATCAAGGTATTGATGCGGGTTGTTCTGATCTGGTTGAGAACCTCAAATTGTGTTTCTCCGGTGAAGAGTTTTTCTCCGTTGAGCATTTCATAGAGAAGGACTCCGGCCGAAAATATATCAGTACGATGATCGATCGGCTTGCCTAATGCCTGCTCGGGGGACATGTAGGCCACTTTGCCTTTAAGAATACCCGCCATGGTGTGGGAGACGTTCATGGCGGCTTTTGCAATACCGAAATCAACAATTTTTACCTCTCCCTCATAGGAGAGAAGGACGTTTTGGGGGCTGATATCACGATGGACAATATTTAAGGGTTTCCCCTGGCTGTCCGTTTTTCGGTGCGCGTAATCGAGGCCTTTGCATACTTCGCTCATAATATAGACGGCCATGTCCTCCGAGGTTTTTTCACCGCTTTCAATAAAACGATTCATGAATTCTCGGAGGTTGGTTCCATAGATAAATTCCATGGAGATAAAATAGTCATCGCCTACTTTTCCAAGATCGTAGACTTGGACAATATTGGCATGTGAAAGAAGGACGGTGAGTTTTGCTTCATCAACGAGCATATTGATAAAGTCACGATCGGCGGCGCAGTGTGGAAGTATGCGCTTGATCGCCAGAAGTTTTTCAAAACCATCAATGCCATAAGTCTTGGCCTTATAAATTTCCGCCATGCCTCCGACGGCTAATTTATCGAGCAAGACATAACGCCCGAATGGTTTGGGTTCAAAGGATGATGTCTGTTCTTTTACGGCCACTCAACCCTCAATTTCGATGTTAAATGAAGTACCTACTTTGTTTGGCCTTCTCTTTGAAAGAATTTGTGGAGTTTTAACTCCCACCCCCTAGGGACTTTTGTCACCATTTTAATATTGAAAATGTTCGGAGCGCAAGATTTCTTTCACTTTTAGTGTATTATTTTATCATTTTGATAGGACAAAAAGGACCGGAGTCCTATTTTTTCACTAATATTAACAGCTGGTTAGACCATTCAAAGAGAAGGCCTAGTAAAATCGTATCGATGGCCATCAGGAGGACCACTACAAGGATCGGTGTGGGGTCAAATCCAAGGCGGAAAAAGGAGCGTGGGAGATATCGTCGTATCTTTTGGAAGACTGGTTGAGTCGCTTGGTAGAGAAAGCGAATAATGGGGTTATAGGGGTCTGGATTCAGCCAGCTGACGATGGCGGCCCCGGCCACGATAAAGGTATAAAGGTTGATGATCAGCCTTAAGACCTTTGCCACTGTCAATAGAAGAAGACCTAGGAAGTGCATCGCAACTCCTTGGCCCTTTGGGCGGCTTTTGTCACTGTTTCTAAAATAATTTGCTTAAAACCTTTTTGTTCTAAAACATCTAATCCGGCCTCTGTAGTCCCCCCTTTGGAAGCTATTTTGGAAATTAACGTCGGGAGAGTTTCGGGAGAAGACAGGGCTATTTTGGCGGCTCCCAATAGTGTCTGGGTGACTAACTCCTTGCCTAACTCTTGTGGAAGGTTGAGAGAGGCACCGGCTTCCAAAAGGGCTTGCATGAAGAAAAAAACAAAAGCCGGACCACTCCCGGAGATGGCGGTTACTGTGTCGAGGAGCTCTTCGCGATTAACAAACACGGCATGTCCACCCGCGGAAAAGATCTTCATTGCTGAGGTTCGATCCTGACGGCTTGCCGCCGGAGTGGCATAGAGGGCTGAGGCACCTTCACCAATCATCATTCCCATGTTGGGCATGATCCGTATCAATCGCGTATGAGAGGGGAGATGGTGGCTAAAGTAGTTTGTATCCAATCCAGCAGCAATTGAAAGGAGCAGGTGTTTTGAGGTTATATGGGGACTGATTTCTGTCAGTACGGCTGTCATCTGTTGAGGCTTTACGGCTAATAAAATGATTTGGGCCTGCCGGACCAATTCAGCGTTTGAGTGAAGAGATTGAATCTTGAATTTTTTCTTAATTTTTTTCGAACGGTTCAGATCGGGCTCATGAATAACCACTTCAGAAGGGCGAAATACTTTTTTGGTTAGAAGGGCTTTGATAATGGCTTCACCCATATTTCCGCAACCAATGAATCCAATCTTTACTTTTTTAGACACTTTTACCTTTCTCCAAAAATTCCCGTCCCTATTCTTACAATCGTGGCTCCTTCTTCAATGGCAACTTCGAAGTCATGGGTCATGCCCATGGAAAGTTCGAGGATAGGATGCTTATATAACTTTTGCCCATTGATTGCATTACGAATCTCTCTCAATTTTTTAAAAAAAGGTCGCGCTTCTTCAGGTTCGGGTCGATACGGGGGGATAGTCATGAGTCCTTGTAGATCAAGATGGGGAAGGGGTTTCAACTGTTCTACGAGGTGATTGATTGCCGAGGGATGGATCCCTGTTTTTGTCTCTTCACCCCCGAGGTTGACCTCGATCAATACGGGCTGAGTCTTTGAAATGAGTCCTGCGCGGCGATCGATCTCTTTGGCCAGATCCAGGGAGTCAAGTGAATGGATCAGGCTGATCTTATCGAGGATTTGGCGTACTTTGTTTCTCTGAAGGTGACCGATAAAATGCCATCGTATCGATGGTTCCTGAGTGAGGAGAGAAAAATGCGAGAGTAATTCCTGTGCGTAATTTTCTCCAAAATCACGTTGTCCCCCGTGAAAGACCTCGAGGATTTTTTCATCCGGTTGCTTCTTGGCAACAGCAACGAGCTTGATTTCGGAAGGAGATCGTTTGGATCGCCTGGCCGCTTGAGTCATGCGTAATTGAATTTTGTTCAGGACTTTCTTCATGGATAAAAGCACTTATAAAACTTCAGTTTGAAAGCATCAATGTTTTCCTGTAGCTTGGCGAGGATGACCCTCGATCGTCTCTGCCTCTATGGACTTCTTTTTTTTACCCTTCCCCTTGTTGTTTCTTGCCTTGGTACCGACCTCCGGGGAGGGATTCTCCGGTATGAATCGGGTGTTGCCTATAGTGGATTGACTCAATTTACAACGGGGAAACTTCCCTCGCCCTGGAAAGGGCCTGAGCTACGTCTGAAACAACTTGTTTTTAAGAATGATGTTCTGGGGGCCACTATCGTTTCTGATGCCCTGTGTGGACCCAAATATAACGATGCCCCTCTGACTCGATTGGCGCAGGATCTCTTTTTAGGAATGATGGACAAAAAAATAGAAAAGGAAATTTTTTTTACCCTCTTGGGACGCGAGGCTTTGAGCCTTCAAGGTGTTGGTAAGGTGGATGGAGTACCCATCAAGATGAATGTCGTCGTTTTGAAAAGAAATTTTTGTGAGTATGACTTTGTCTATTTTGCACCGCCCAATCTTTTTCATCAGGGGATCAAAGACTTTGAGGATTATTGGCATGGAATTCAAATTAGATAAACCCTTTGAGGAAACATCACACACTCTCTTCAAGGTTGTCGGACTTTCTATTTTAAAAATTGTCAGTTACATGGGAGAGATTACTGCACTCGGTGTAGAGACCTTTCGCTCCCTTTTTCGTTTCCGTTTTCCTCTCAAATCATTTTTTCAATCCTGTGAATTCGTTGGTGTTAAGTCTTTTAGTATTGTGGGGCTCATCTCTATCTTCACGGGGATGGTCCTTGCCCTTCAATTTTCCGTTGGTCTTTCTCGTTTTGGTCTTGAGAATTATGTGGGTCAGGTGATTGGTCTTGCGATTGTGCGCGAGCTTGGTCCTGTCATGACTTGTCTGATGTTGGCGGCACGCGTTGGATCAGGGATAGCGGCAGAACTGGGGTCCATGGTTGTAACCGAACAGGTACTGGCGATTGAGGCCCTCGGTGCCAATCCAGCGCACAAACTTGTCCTTCCCCGTGTCCTTGCGACCACGCTGGCAGCGCCTCTTTTGACTATCTTTGGTGATCTTATCGGTATTATTGGTGGTATGTGGATTGCTACCATGCAGGCGGGATTAACATCACGATTCTTTCTGGATCAGGTTCAGCGGACTGTCAAAGTAGAGGATTTCTTTTCAGGTATTGCAAAGACTCTATTTTTCGGTTTTTTTATTGGGCTTATTTCCTGTCATCAAGGTTTAAAAACTTCAGGAGGAACAGAAGGTGTAGGAAGGGCAACAACGCATTCTGTTGTTTTATCTTCGCTGGTAGTTTTTGTAACTGATTTTTTCTTAACCAAACTCTTTCTTGCTCTTTAAGGGATAAGGTCTGTATGTCTTTGATCGAATTTATAAAACTAAAAAAGGCTTTTGGCGCAAAAAAGGTGCTGGATGAGTTATCTCTATCTATCGACCCAGGAGAGACTCTTAGCATTTTAGGAGGAAGTGGTTCCGGAAAAACAATTCTACTCAAAATTTTGCTAGCCCTTGTGCCTTACGATGCTGGACAAGTGCTTTTTGATGGCCGGAATGTCGGTTCGATGTCAGAGGAAGAGCTTCGTTCGATGCGGAGAAGAATGGGCATGCTCTTTCAAGGAGGAGCTCTCTTCGATTCATTATCCGTTAAAGAAAATATTGCCTACCCCTTGAGAGAGCACTTTAAGTATAGTGAAGAAGAGATCAATCGTCTTGTGGCCCAAAAGCTCGAACTTGTGGGGCTCCCTGGAGTGCAAGAATCCCGTCCCGCTGACCTCTCGGGAGGGATGAAGAAAAGAGTCGCTCTGGCCAGGGCTATTGCGACAGAGCCGGAAGTGGTTTTATATGACGAGCCCACAACGGGGTTGGATCCCATGAATACAAGTCGTATTGATCATTTGATTAATGATCTTCGACAAAAGTTAAAGGTTACCTCCATTGTTGTGACCCATGACATAAACTCCGCTTTTTTTATTAGCGATCGTTTGGCTCTCCTTGATAAGGGAAAGATCGTCTTTGTTGGGACACCAGAGGAGGTGAAGCGTTCAAAGAATTCCGTGGTATGTAATTTTATCAGCGGCTCACTTAACGAAAGTTATCAAAAAGGGCGTCAATCATGAATTCGAATGAATCCATGCAAGTTAAAGTTGGTTTGTTTGTCTTTGCCGGGTTATTTTTGGCGATGATCATGATTTTTTTCTTGGGAAGTGAAAAGCAACTCTTCAAGAGGCAATATTCCCTCAAAAGTTTTTACGATGATATCAGTGGTTTGAGGGTTGGTGCCCAGGTGCAATTGGCCGGTGTTAATGTGGGAATGGTGGATGGCATTCACTTCGGTCGTTCTCCCCAGGATAAAAAAGTAACCGTGCATTTTTCTATTGATAAGGATTACCAAGACAGGATTCGTGAAGATTCAATAGCGGCGATCAATACCCAAGGGTTGCTCGGTGACAAGATAGTCGCCATTAGCGTGGGAAGTCCTGAAAAGCGCGTATTCCAAAATGGAGATATTCTGCCTTCTCAGGAAGGAAAGGATATTTTTTCTATGGCAAGCAAGGGAAGCGAGATTGTGGAGAATGTCAATAAGACATCAAAGGCCCTGACGAGTATTCTCGAAGAGGTCAGCCGTGGAAACGGTCTTATGCATACTCTGATCTATGAAACACCCGAACGGCCCGTCGGTAGAGACTTTTCTGAAATGACGCGTGAGCTCAAAATCGCATCGATAGAGCTAAAAAACATTCTTCAGAGAATTGATAAGGGGGAGGGCACCATTGGCGGGCTGATTTCGGATCCAGGCTTGTATAATGACATCCGAAGATTATTTGGGAAGATGGAAAGAAATAATTTGCTTCGCTATATCATACGAAGTCGTATTCGTGATCTTGAGTTAGAAAAAATAAATGGGTCGGTTCCAGAGAGTCCTCAAAAACAGTAAAATCACGCTCCGCGTCATGATCATTTGAATAGACAGTTCTTTTCTCTGCTGTTATAATTTTCTTGAAAGATCTCGACAGGTATTCATTTTTTCTCACCGATCTTTCTCATTCCGTTAAGCCTAACATTGCATGTAAATATTTTTGGGCAGTTCCTTTAAGGGGGGAGACTAAACTATGGAACAAAAAGATATCATGAATCTGGTCCACGAGCTCCATGACGTAAAAGGGTACAAGGAGCTCAATTGGGAGGGGAGTTTTCAAGACTACATTTCCATTATACAGAAGAGCCCTCAGGTTGCTCGTAACGCCTTTCAAAGAATATACGACATGATCCTCTCTCACGGATCGGAGGAGTATACAGAATATAAAAAGAAGATTATCCGTTATCATTTTTTTAAGGATCCTTTCGAAAATGGCAAGGATGCCGTTTTTGGCCTCGATATCCCCCTCATGAAGATGGTGAATATTTTCAAGGCGGCCGCGCGAGGATATGGGCCCGAGAAAAGAGTCATCCTCCTCCATGGACCCGTGGGCAGTTCCAAAAGTACGATTGTTCGTCTCCTGAAGAAAGGTTTGGAGTCTTATTCCAAAAAATCGGAGGGAGGGATCTACACTTTTGTATGGAAGAAAAATGGACTCGAGGACAGTCATTTTTTTGGATCGGCTGATGAGATTCAATGTCCCATGCACGAAGAGCCTCTTCGCTTGATTCCTATCGATGCGCGAAACAAGGTGTTGCACAATCTCAATGAAAATCTCTCTGAGGAACAACTCATCCATGTGGACGGGGATCTATGCCCTCCCTGTCGTTTTCTCTTTAGTGAACTTATGCATCATTACCAGGGAGACTGGGGTAAGGTGATGAGTCATATTAAGGTGCATCGTATGGTTCTTTCGGAGAAGGATCGTGTCGGTATCGGTACGTTTCAGCCCAAAGATGAAAAAAACCAGGACTCGACTGAACTGACCGGGGATATCAACTACCGAAAGATTGCCGAATATGGATCCGACTCAGATCCCAGGGCCTTCAATTTTGACGGAGAATTTAATGTCGCCAATCGAGGATTGATTGAATTTATCGAGATCCTGAAACTGGATGTTGCCTTTCTCTACGACCTTCTTGGCGCTTCTCAGGAACACAAGATTAAACCCAAAAAATTTGCCCAGACGGATATCGATGAGGTGATTCTGGGTCATACCAACGAAGCCGAATACCGAAAATTACAAAATAACGAATACATGGAAGCTCTTCGCGACAGAACGATGAAGATTGATATTCCTTATATTACCAAGTTGGCTGAGGAAAAAAAGATTTATGAGAGGGACTTTAATCCTAGTCGCATTCGTGGAAAACACATTGCTCCGCATACGGTTGAGATTGCAGCCATGTGGGCTGTTTTGACCCGGCTTGAGGAACCCAAAAAGGCCAACCTGACTCTTCTCCAAAAATTAAAACTCTTCGATGGCAAGACACTGACGGGATACACAGAAGACAACGTCAAGGAATTGAGAAAAGAGGCGAATCGTGAGGGGATGGACGGTATTTCTCCCCGCTACGTTCAGGATAAAATTTCAAATGCCCTTGTCTCCAGCCGCAATGAAGGCTGTGTCAATCCCTTTATGGTATTAAACGAGATCGAGGGTGGTCTAAGACACCATTCGCTCATTAAAAATGAGGATCAGCGAAAGAGGTTTCGCGAACTCCTGACAATTGTCAAAGACGAGTATGAAGATATGGTGAAGAACGAAGTTCAGCGGGCAATCTCGGCCGATGAAGAGGCGATCAGTCGTCTGTGTGGCAATTACATCGATAATATCAAGGCTTATACTCAACGAGAAAAGGTCCGCAACAAATACACGGGACAGTTTGAAGAGCCGGATGAACGCCTGATGAGATCGATCGAAGAAAAAATTGATATTGCCGATAGCCGTAAAGATGATTTTCGTCGGGAGATTATGAACTATATCGGAGCCCTTGCCCTGGAGGGAAAGAGTTTTAATTATCGAACCAACGAACGTCTCCATAAGGCCTTGGAGCTCAAGCTCTTTGAAGATCAGAAGGATTCCATCAAGCTCACAAGTCTTGTCACCAATGTCATTGATAAGCAGACGCAGGAGAAGATTGATATTGTGAAAAGCCGTCTGATCAAGAATCACAACTATTGCGATGTCTGTGCAACCGACGTCCTAAACTATGTAGCCAGCATCTTCGCCCGAGGCGATGTCAAAGGACATGCTTAGACTGAGAGTGAGTGAAGCTTGACCAGATCGGATTCACTCCGATCTGGTCAAACAAACGAACGATGAGATCTTTAACCAACAGATGGGGGTATGGGGGAGAGCGGTATCTCTCCCATCTTATATGTTCGTAAAAATTGATACTGATCATTCCCGTTTCAAGCAAATTATTCGCGGGAAGATCAAGAAGGAGCTCAGGAAGTTTATTAGCCAAGGCGAGCTGATTGGCCGTCAGGGCAAAGACCTGGTCAGCATCCCTCTGCCTCAGATCGATATCCCTCATTTTGTTTATGACCCCCATCAAAAAGGAGGCGTTGGTCAAGGTAGTGGTCTGCCAGGGCAAATCATTGGTGCCGGCGAAGAAGACGGTCAAGGACATCAGGCAGGTTCTGAACCCTCTGAGCATCTATTGGAAGTCGACATCTCTTTTGACGATCTGGCGGCGATTCTGGGAGAAGAGCTTGAGCTGCCACGCATTCAACCTAAGGGAAATGCCTCTCTTGAATCTGAAAAACCAAGATATACGGGAATCAACACGACGGGACCCGAGTCTCTGAGGCATTTCAAAAGAACTTATCGACAGGCCTTAAAACGGCAAATTGTTTCTGGTACTTATGACTCCAAAAACCCTCTCATTATTCCCATTCGTGAAGACCGGCGTTATCGCGTCTATAAAAACGTCGTCCAACCAGAAAACAAAGCCGTCATTATCTATATGATGGATGTCTCAGGGTCGATGGGTTCTGAACAAAAAGAAATCGTCCGGATTGAATCCTTCTGGATCGATACCTGGATCCGCTCACAATACAAGGGCCTTGAGACGCGCTACATCGTTCATGATGCCGTGGCCCGTGAGGTGGATCGCGAGACTTTTTATCGCACGCGTGAGTCGGGGGGGACGATTATTTCTTCTGCATATAAACTCTGTCTGGAGATGCTCAAGAGCGAATATCAAACTTCGGAGTGGAATATCTATCCTTTTCATTTTTCCGATGGGGATAACTGGTCTGGAAGTGATACTCAGGAATGTTTAAAGATTCTTATCGACGAGGTTATCCCCAGGTCTAACGTATTTTGCTACGGTCAGGTGGAGAGCGAATATGGGAGCGGACAATTTTTGCACGATCTTTTGGAAAAATTTTCAGGAGAAGAAAAAGTAATAACTTCGAAGATTTCTTCTCGAGATGCCATTTATGGGTCCATTAAGGAATTTTTAGGGAAAGGAAAGTAGATGTCCCTGACACCCGAATTGATCAAGATACGAGATGAGGTTCGTGGCTATGCCATGGAGGCCGGTCTCGATTTTTTTGAAGTCATCTTTGAAGTATTGGATTGGAATCAAATGAATGCCGTGGCCTCCTATGGTGGTTTTCCAAACCGCTATCCTCACTGGCGATTTGGGATGGAATACGAGCATATCAGCAAGAGCTATGCCTACGGACTCTCAAAAATTTACGAAATGGTGGTTAACAATGATCCTTCGTATGCCTATCTCCTGCATTCCAATATGCTTGTCGACCAAAAGCTTGTGATGGCTCATGTCTACGGGCATTCCGATTTTTTTAAGAACAACGTCTATTTTTCCGGGACAAACCGCAAGATGGTTGATGAGATGGGCAATCACCGCACAAAGATCATGAATCTCATGGATCGACATGGCTTGGAAGTTGTAGAAGATTTTATTGACGGGTGCCTCTCACTTGAGAACCTCATCGATCAACGTCAGGTTGGACTTTTTATTCCCAAGGCCAAACCGGAACCTATGCTTGAAGCAGAAGAGGAAGAAAGGGTGCTGGTTAAAAAACTCCCCAGTAAGGATTACATGGATAAATATGTGAATCCTCGTGAATTCTTAGAGTCTGAGCAGCACAAACTGGAAGAGGCCGAGAAGAAAAGTCAAAAAATTCCCGAAAATCCTGAGAGAGATGTCCTTTTCTTTTTAATTGAAAATGCACCCCTTGATCCATGGGAGAGGGATGTGCTCTCGATTATTCGTGAGGAGGCCTATTATTTTGCCCCGCAGGGACAGACAAAAATCATGAATGAAGGGTGGGCTGCCTATCATCACTCTCAGATGATGACCCGCAAGATTTTGACTGACGCCGATATTATCGACTATGCCGATCATCATTCGGGTACTGTCTCGCCGCATCCGGGTCGATTAAATCCTTACAAGATCGGGATGGAGCTTTTCCGTGATATTGAAGATCGTTGGAATAAAGGGAAGTTTGGGCACGAGTTTGAGGCTTGTGATAATCTAAAAGAAAAGCTTCGTTGGGACAAAAAAATGGGGCTTGGCAGGGCAAAAATTTTTGAAGTTCGAAAACTCTACAACGATGTCACCTTTCTTGATGCCTTTTTGACGGATGAATTTTGTGAAGAACAAAAACTATTTACCTATGCTTATAACCCCGCGGCTCATGCTTATGAAATTGTCGACCGTGATTTCAAAAAGATTAAGGCCAAACTCCTCCAGGGCCTTACTAACATGGGGCAGCCTCAAATCTCAGTGACAGATGCCAATACGTCTAATCGCGGGGAATTAACGCTCCAGCATCATCATGATGGAGTCGATTTAAAGGTTGATTGGGCTTGGGAAACACTCAAAAAACTTCAACGAATCTGGAAAAGACCCGTTCATCTCGAAACAATATCGGATGGTTCTCCTAGGGTTTTTTCATACGATGGCAAGGAACAAAAGGAAGAGCGGACTTGATACAGAATACCGCCCACGAGGAGATGAAGACCTAGACCAACCCCGCCTAAAAATATCTCTCCCATCCAAAAGGTTATCGTTAGATTAAAAGCTAAAATCCCCCAATAAAAGAGAGGTCCCAAAAAATGGGCTCTGAGAGGTGGTTGTCGTGCAAAAATTTTTTTCTCTAAAAAGTGATAGCTATACAGGATAGCGAAAGCCACCAAAAACCAGCCCATGAAATTGGAAAGAGGAACTCCAAAGTACAATCCCCCACTGGGATAATAAAAAATCTTTCCCAAAAACCAGCGGTCTCCTCGAACGGCCAATGGGTCTACCACCACATCTAGCAAGACCATCATGAGTGAAGCCACCATAAGAAAATAGCGCGAGTGACCTATAAAAAACGAGGTCAATTCATAGCTTGCATAGGCAAGGAAAGAATAGGAGAGGGAATCCCAGACAGGCACACCTCCGATGACTGTTTCGCCCCGCATATTTTCATAAAGATAATGATACATTCCGTAGGGGAACCCGTTACGGATGGAAGAGATTTCGGACAAATAGGCTATCCAAAATCCAATGAGTAAAAAGAGAAAGGTACGCGCAAAACCTCGGTTAAGAACTCCAATTACCAAGAAGGATACGAGAAAAACAAATACATAAGGGCGATGCATGAGTGTCGTGATCAACGTTTGTATCTCCATAGTTTGTTTTGAACCTCTATAGTCGGTGAGGATGATCGTCAAGGAGATCATGGGCATTCCATGAAATGCTTTGCAAGAAAGATCAGATCCGGGTTATTGGGAGGGAGATATTTTTAACTCATTAAGGAGGCCTTATGTTCTCACTGTTTTCCGGGACAACAATCATGATGTTATTTGTTGGGTTCTATTTATTGAGCTCCATCAAGATTTTAAGAGAGTACGAGAGGGGGGTGATATTTCGCTTGGGACGTATGTTAGCCATGCCAAAGGGTCCTGGAATGATCCTTGTTTTTGCTCCCATTGATCGGATCATACGTGTCCCATTGCGTGTTGTGACGCTCGATGTGCCTCCTCAAGATATTATTACCAAGGATAACGTTTCGATCAAAGTGAGTGCCGTAATCTACTTCCGTGTTGTTGACGCAAATCTGGCGGTTGTTGCCGTGGAAGATTATCTCTATGCGACATCTCAGATGTCTCAGACGACCCTGCGCAGCGTTATTGGACAGCAGGAAATGGATGAGTTGCTCTCGGACAGAGACAAGGTCAATAATAGGATCCAGGAAATTCTGGATCAGCATACGGGTCCCTGGGGTATCAAAGTCACAGCGGTTGAAGTCAAGCAAATCGATCTCCCACAAGAGATGCAAAGGGCCATGGCCAAACAGGCGGAGGCAGAGAGAGAACGCCGTGCTAAGATTATTCGCTCTGAGGGAGAATTTCAATCGGCCCAAAAACTAATTGATGCCGCAAAAATCATGGAGCCTCATCCCATGAGCCTTCAGATGCGCTACCTTCAGACCCTGGCCGAGATTGCGACAGAGAAAAATTCAACAATACTTTTCCCAATTCCTATTGATCTTGTGCAGTTATTTATGAGGAAAATTTAAAAACTGTTTTTGATGAGGCGAATAAATTCAGTGGCAAGTTTGGGATCCCATTGTCCGGCGTCTTTTTCTTGTTCCATGATCTTGATGGCTTGATCGAGTTTTATTCCCTTTCGATAAGGCCGGTCCGTCGTCATCGCATCAAAACTATCGGCAATGGAGGCAATACGGGCCATGATAGGAATTTTTTCGCATTCCAATTTATCGGGATGTCCACAACCATCGAAACGTTCGTGATGATTTCGGATGACGAATAAAAGTGGATTTAGGGTCTTGAGAGGCGAACAGATCTCGTAACCCTTTGTCGGATGAGTCATGATATGAGCCATTTCTTCCGGAGTGAGGGGGCCTGGTTTATGGAGGACAGCTTCTCTGACCCCAATTTTGCCAATGTCATGCAGGAGGCCCCCTCGCCAGATATGTTCTTGTTCCATTTCATTGAGTCCAATGGCCTTGGCTAACATCCGTGAATAGCGGGCTACGCGTTCCGAATGTCCCTGTGTGTACTGATCCTTTGCCTCGAGGGCACGTGCCAAAGAGAAGAGAATGTTTTCGCTGTGATCCAGATCGTCATAAAGAGATTTGAGCCTCAGAAGGGACCTAACGCGGGTTGCGAGTTCGAGTTTGTTGAAGGGTTTGAGCAAAAATTCATCAGCGCCAATATCAATGGCCTTCAATTTGTCATCGAGTTCACTCAAGGCACTGATGACGATGACAGGAATGAACCGGAAATCTTTATCCGCCTTGACTGTCTTGCAAACCTCATAACCACTCATGCCGGGCATCATCAAATCAAGTAACAACAGATCGGGGTGCCAGCTCTTGATCTTATCCAGGGCATCAAAGCCGTTAGTGGCCGATTCAAAATCATAATGATTGCCATTAAGTTGTTTTTTGATGAGATCAATATTTGTGGTATTATCGTCAACAACAAGGATACGCGGATTGCGAGCAAATCGAAGGGCCAGAGATGAAGACATAGCTCTCCATTCTACAAATGCGGAATTAAAAAGTCCATGGGAGAATCATAGGAAAGTACAAATCCCTTGACTCTCTGCGGCAAAGCGAACAGATAAAGAGGAAAGGAGCATTATGTTTTGGCTTATCAAGAAGGTTTTTGGAATCGGGATTTTTGCGGCCCTTGTCTTTTTTGCCCTTCAGTTTCAGGTAGGTGGCCGTCCCATTAAAGATTACGTAGTCCGTTTTTATCAATCTCCCCTGATTCAAGAGGCAATCCGACAAACGACAACAGCGGTCAAATCTTATCTCCAAAAGGATGTCACCTCAAGCAAGCCCGGTGATCCCAATGTCAATGCCCCGGCCATGGATCCCCTGCCTGACGAAGATCGTCGTGAACTTGAGAATGTTCTTAAGAAGGAGGCACGGCATCCCAAGGGTACGACATCGCGGTAGGTTATATATTTGATTCGATGGTTCCTCAAAATTTTAGTTTTTTTGCTCGTGGCCTTCGTCGGGATTATGAGTGTGAGTTACCTTCAAAAAAAATTTGATGATGCCGATCTCAAAAAGGCACTCAATGCCATTCAAACAAAATTCCCGGAGGCGAAGTCTTGCGCGGGAAAAATCCAATCACGCTTTCGCGGGTTAGTCCTTGTCCAATGTCATGAAGGGACGTGGGTTGTGGATGTGACTCGTGGCATGATTGAAACTCCATGAACCACTCTCGTCTCTTACAGTACTATCAAACGGCCCTGGATAAACTGGGACCCCAAAATTGGTGGCCGGGAGAAACTCCCTTTGAGGTTTGTATCGGAGCGATACTGACTCAAAACACCAACTGGTACAATGTAGAAAAGGCCATCCAAAACCTCAAATTCCGCCATCTCCTCGATCCCCACCGACTCTATGCCTTGCCAGTTCAGGAACTGGCGCAATTGATCCAACCCGCTGGCTATTTTAATATCAAGGCCAAGAGGCTCAGAAATTTTCTTAAATTCTTATTGGAGAATTATAACGGTGATCTTGAAAAAATGTTTGAAGAGCGTCTGAAGCCGTTGAGGGAAAAAATCCTTTCGGTGAGTGGTATTGGACCGGAGACGGCAGATTCAATCCTGCTCTATGCGGGACAGAAGCCCAGCTTTGTCGTGGATGCCTATACGCGAAGAATTTTTTTGAGACATGCCGTGATTTCGGAAGAGGCCGATTACCATGAGATACAAGGCTATTTTACCCGCCATCTGCCGGAGGATACCCAACTCTTTAATGAGTATCACGCCCTGATTGTGAATATCGGGAAAAAATGGTGTAAGGCGAAAGAGCCCCTTTGTGATCAATGTCCATGGAAGGTTTATTTGCCCTCTAAGTAAATTTCAAAATTAATTCCCAAAATGAATTTAATGATCCTTTTTGGATTCTGCTATCTTGGCTTTTACGGCGATATAAATTCCGGCGTAAGCGAGGGCCCCAATCACCAAGAGGGCAAAGTAGAGGATAATCTTTGGATTATCCCAAACGAGTTTGAGGGTCCCGAAGGCAAAGACAAAAATGGAGAAAGCAATAAGATGAATCCGCCACTTCATATCCCTAGGATATCATAAATTTATGATGTGATTATAGATAATACTGAGGCTTCGGGACGTATGTATTTCTTGGCCACTCGCAGTATGTCCTGGCGCGTGACACGCTCGATCTTTTCGGTATAGAGGATGAGTTCGTCTCTCCCCAATCCATAAATTTCGTTAAAGGCTATCAGGGAGGCGACGGTGGCGTTTTTTTGCAGATCGAGATCATAACTGCCGATAATAAAGCGCTTGGCCCTTTCGAGTTCCTCTTGAGAGACAAGGTCTGTACGGATCTTATCCAGTTCCAGTCTGATTCCCGAGAGGGCCGTTTCAAGCTTGGCGGGATCTGTCCCCATATACACCATAAAATATCCGGGCTCGATCCCTTCATGCGAGGAGGAAGAGACGGTATAGGCTAGGCCTTGTTTATCTCGAAGTTCAATAAAGAGACGTCCTCCCTGTCCGGACAGGACGTAGTTCAGGACCTCTAAAGAATAACGGTCGGGGCTTAGGAGAGTAGTTCCCCGAAAGCCGTAGACAATATGGGCCTGTAGTTTCTTTTTTTTCGTTATAATCTTGAGGGGTTGCGTTAATGTCTTGAGAGGTAGGGGTGCCGAAATTGATTTTTTTGGCAAGTGTTTGTCACTCAAAAAAGATTCGATTTTTTCTTCAAAACGTTCGCGTATTTGAAGGGCATCTATATCCCCGGTGACGGCAATGACAAGGTTATCGGGGTGCACCAGGGCTTGATAAAATCGGATAAAATCTTTTTGGGTAAAGGATTTAACCGTTGTTCTGGTTCCAAGGACCGGAAATCCGTAGGGATGTTTTCCATAGAGACCCTCTAAAAACTTTTTCATGGCCACGTGAGAGAGGGAGTCCTCTTCATTGCGAATAGCCGTGTAGGTGAGTTCTTTTTCCTTTTGAATTTCGTCCTCCGGAAACGAAGGATGAAAGAGCAGATCGAAAAAAATTTCAAAACCCTCGGCCATTTTTTCGGATAAAAAAGACCCTTGGACACCCATCACATTTCTTCCCATATAACCATCGATGTGTCCGGAGAGATTTTCGATTTCTTCCGCAATCTCCCGAAATGTGCGGTGGGATGTCGCCTTTGTTAAAAGTTGGGAGAGGAGATGGCTTATGCCATTTGTTTTTAAAGTTTCACTTCGAATTCCTCCAAGAGAGGCACTACGGAGAGAAATGATGGGAAGATTGTGATTTTCACGCACCAATAGTCTTACGCCGGACTTTAGTGTAAAGAGCTCAACGCCGGAGGCTGATTTTTTATTTCCCGATTTTGGTAATTTTGGTGCGGGGGCTAATTTTGTAATCCATGATTTGATTTGGTCTTCGGACCACTTTTCATTTTTGGGATGACAAAATGAAAGGGTCATCTTTGTCTGAATCAGATATTTCTGGGCCGTTCGTTGAACATCTTGAGGTGTTATTTCACTGAGGCGACGGTAGTAATCGTCTTCAAAACTTAAATTACCGGCAATGCCCCCAAAAAATCCAAGTTTGCGTGCCATGGCTTCGACGGTTTGCCGTTCATAGATGCGTGTACTACGAATATTTTCACGGGCCCTGGCAAATTCGACGGTTGTTGGTGGGGAGATTTTTAATTTTTCGACTTCTTCCCAAATGTTTTTGATGGTTTCATGAAGGGTTTTTTCCTTTAAAATAGCGCCAATGATAAAGAGACAGGGATGTCGTGGTGTATAAGGGTAGGCACCTATTGAGGTCACCAGTTGTTTTTTCTCTTTGATAGTGAGCTCAAGTCTCGAGCTATTGCCTCCACCCAAGATGTGGGCCAGAACATCGAGTGTCGGGGTATCCGGATGGGTCAGGTGAGTCGCCGGGAGACCCAAGTCCAGATAGCGTCCCTCGATTTCCATCGCTCTCGTAATCACACGACCCTCTGTCTGAACCGGTTCTGCTGGAAGATCTTGAGAGGGTGGGATACCCACAGGTATTTTGGAAAAGAGAGATTCAATCTTCGAAAGAATCTCGGCTGTATTAAAATCGCCCACACCAATAAAAATAAGATTGGATCCGACATACCACCGGCGATAAAATTCAATCAAATACTCCCGTGAGACACCGCGTACGGTGTTTCGATCTCCAGCAATGGGACGACCGTAATGATGTTTTGCAAAAGCCTTGGCAAAAAGATCCTGGCTCACCATTTGGGAGGGGTTGTCTTCTCCCCGTGATATCTCTTCAACAACGACCTCTTTTTCACGCGTCAGTTCTTCCTCGTCAAAGGTAGGATCGGTCGCCGCATCGGCCAGGACATCGAGACCAATTTCCCATTTTTTGGAGGACATATTAATATAGAAGACTGTTTCATCAAAACTCGTATAGGCGTTCATATCACCACCGGCGGCCTCGACCTCTTTGGCAATCTGTCCTACGGGGCGACGCCCTGTGCCCTTAAAGAGCATATGTTCAATCAAATGGCAGAGTCCGGCCTCGTTGTTTTTTTCATTAACGCTCCCCACATTGGCCCAAAGATTCCAGGAAACAACGGGGGCGGTGTGGTTCTCCAAAAGAATGACGCGGATGCCATTGGTGAGAGTTGTTTGAGTGGGTTTTTCCATAGGGTCCTGAAGATATAGAATTCTCTCTTGATTTCAAGGAATACTCTTCATTAATTAAAGATTCATAAAATAATCCGCTTCTGATAAGGATCTGTAAAATGCTCGAAATTCTTCTTATTCGCCATGGCCAGACTGATTGGAACCGGGATCGCCGCATTATGGGACAGAGGCCAATCCCTTTAAATGGGGTAGGTTGGGAGCAGGCTTCGGCACTTGCCAGGGCCTTGGCGGAGATCCCCTTGGATGGAATCTACTCCAGCCCCATTCTACGAGCGGTTCAGACGGCTAGGATTCTCAAAAAAGGTCGAAAGAACCCCAAGCTTATCATGGCTCCTGAGTTGGCAGAAATCGATTATGGGACATGGGTTGGAAAAACCTTTCAGGAAGTGAGTATTGAAAAGGGTTTTCATACCTACCATGTCACTCCGAGCAAGGCCCAGGCGCCCAAGGGTGAAAAGATGACCTCGGTGCATCGCCGTGCGGTTCGATTTATTCAGCGACTCAGAAAGAAACACAAGGATGGTCGTATTGTCCTGGTGAGTCACGCCGATGTGATCAAAATTATTTTGGTCCATTACTTGGGCTTGCACCTGGATGAGCTTTTGAGGTTAAGAATTGACAATGGTTCCGTTTCTCTCTTGTGGTTCCATGAAAAACGTCAAAGGGTGATGGCCATGAATTGTCCGCCTTCTCCGGAACATCTCTTCCTAGGGACGGATCAGTTGCTCCCCTCTCATTTAAAGAAGCTTGGGTTGACGATCAAATGACCCAGAAAAAAAAGAAAAAAGTTTCCCCGGAAGAAATGGGTGTGGATGAGCTTGAAGAAGCCATTCGCCACCACAACCGTCTTTATTTTGAACTTCAGAAACCTGAAATCTCTGATTATGAATTTGACCGTCTGGTGGAGCGTCTCAAAAAGATGAATCCCCATTCGGCCGTTTTGACCGAGATTCCTTCCGAAGGCAGTAAAGAATTAAAAAAGGTGCGCCATACCTCTCCGATGTTGTCACTGGATAAATGTTACACGGATGAAGATCTGAATGATTGGGCCTCAAAATTTGAAGGAGAGGTGATCGCCTCACCCAAGATTGACGGGTGTGCCACAGAGCTCCGCTACAACGAAAAAGGAGAATTGATCCTCGGGGCCACGCGTGGCGATGGTTATGTGGGGGAGGATATTACGGCCAATGTTCGCAAGATTTCGGATATTCCGCAAAAAATCCCCCTCGGTCCCTCTTTTAAAAAGGCGGAGGTGCGCGGTGGGGGGGTTGAGATTCGGGGTGAAATCTATATGCGGTTGTCTATTTTTGAAAAAAAATACAAAGGGACCTTTGCCAATCCTCGCAATCTGGCCGCCGGGGCCATCAAGCAGAAGGATCCTCGCAAGACGCAAGAGTATCAACTTTCATTTTTTGGATACGATGTCCTGGGGATTCAATTCGAGACGGAAGAGGAAAAATTTAAACTTCTGAAAGGTTTTAAAATTCCAACTGTCGATACCTGGTTAGTCACCAAGGACAAAATGAAGGAGGCCTATACACGATTTTTGGCTGGGAGAGAGGATCATGACTATGAAACGGATGGCGTGGTCCTCAAGGCTGATCTTATCTCGGAGCAGGAGAGGTTGGGATATACGGCCCATCATCCGCGCTACTCGATTGCTTACAAGTTTCAGGGGGATTCGGGGACCACACGCTTGATAGATGTCGAGTGGAATGTCGCCCGCACGGGTGTGATTACTCCGGTAGGCGTTGTCGAACCCGTCGCACTCTCCGGGGCCATGGTGAGTCGGGTCTCTCTTCATAATCTGACTCTGATGAAAAAATTGGGACTCCGCAAAGGGTCTCAAGTGGTGATGATGCGGCGGGGTGGCGTGATTCCAAATCTTGAATTCGTCGCCGAAGCGGGGCATGGCAAGTCCTTTGAAGTGCCCAAGGTGTGTCCTTCTTGTGGTTCTCCCACAGAGATCAGGGATGATTTCCTCTATTGCACGAACAAACACAATTGTCGAAGTTCGAAAATGCAGGAGCTGGAACATTTTATGAAGGTGATAGAATGCGATGGGTTTGGCGAGAAACTCATTGAAAAACTTTATGACAGCGGTTTTGTACAAGATCCCTCCGATTTTTATACACTCCAAAAAGGTGATCTCCTCGAGCTGGAACGGATGGGCGAGACCCTGGCCAATAAACTTATCGGGAATATTCAGGCCAAAAGCGAATTATCCCTGGATACCTTCCTCCGGGCCCTTGGTATTCGTGAGTTAGCCAAGCATACCTCCAAACTTCTCATGAAACACTATGGGACATTGGGAAAACTGATGGAAGTTTCCGAGGAAGAATTATCGGCGATCCACACGATCGGCCCTGTGATTGCGCAAGAGATAGTCGAGGGCTTGAGGAAGAAGAAGGGTTTGATCCAGAAATTGTTAAAATATGTGGATGTGAAATCCCTCCTCCCTGCAAAGGAGGGGTCAGGGGGAGGTCTCCCTTTGCACAACAAAAAATTTGTCTTCACCGGCACTCTGCTCTCCATGACACGCAACGAGGCGCAAAAATGGGTTGAAGGAAAAGGCGGAGAAACTTTGGAAACAGTGACCAAAGATTTGGATTATCTGGTTGTGGGTGATGGGGGAGGCGCTGGGAGTAAGTTGGAAAAAGCGAAGAAGTTGCAGGCCAAGGGAGCCAAGGTGAAGATTCTCTCAGAAGTGGAGTGGAAGAAGTTAATAGAATGAAGCCAGGTGTGTGCGCAATTCTTGGATGGCCTCCAGAGCCCGTGGGGTGGTTTCCAAATGGGGCCCTGTTTGGGTGACGATTGGAATAGAGGAGCCATTACTATCGCGGAAGATTCTGCTTTGGATCCGTCTTGAGTTTTGTGGATCAAAGATACGATCCTTCTCACTTCTGACAATCAGGGCATATCCCGGAAGGATATAGGTTGTGTCTCGGACACGATCCCTGAATCGGGAAAAGTAATCGCGATAGCCATCAATGTGGGCCCCCATTTGCGCCAGTATTTCAAAGGCTCCCATCCCGCCGGCAGGGGTTGGACTCTTGAAGTAAAGATCACGGAAATAATCGAAATCTTCCCGGCTGGGTGTTGTATAAAGAGCTTCCACGAATTTTTCAAAAAGCCAATTTGAGGAGAAGAGAATACGCATGCCCGCCCACAAGGCGTAATGCCCAAAGAGAGGCGTTGTATATCTCTGGGTGATGCAGAGAAGCTGATGAAGTGGTGATTGGGTTTCTCCCAAAAAAGATCCGATTGTTTTGCCGACAATATCGGGTGACATGGGATTGTCAAAAATGCAGTGAGCCACTTTATTTGTTTCTTGATAAAACAACATGGCGACACCTGCTGCGATTTGCGCTCCCATTGAATTGCCTGCCAGAATCAATCCCCCCTGAGGTGCGATTTGTGGCGAGAGTTTCAGGAGAGCCTGGGTATAGAGTTCAACCAGGACCTGGGGTGTCAATGACAGGCCTTTGGGAATCAAACTGCCAGCCCCCAGGAGTGAAGCACAAACAGCGGCCTCGCCAGCCTCGGGTTGGAAGGCCTCCAGGGAAGGCTTGAATCCTCGCGCATCTGCTCCCAGGCCGGGGATATAACAATAAACCTGCTTTGCCCTCTCGACATCACCCTTGGTCACGAGATTCAACGCCACTTTGAAATTTCGTCTGCCTTGTAAAATATCAATCTCAATCTGACCTTGACGAAGGGGATTCTGAGTCAAGGACCGGCAGGGAATCTGAGTTACTTTTCGCGGAAGTATCATACGGGCTGTATCGGTTTTTTAATTCAAAAGTTGTGTGTTTTTTTAAACCTTATTTGGTCTGGACATCCGTCATCTCGAACATCCTCTGCAGGGGCTTGAGGGCGGCCAGTCGCACTTCTTCGGGGAGGGTGATTTCGGGCCTGAGGGTATCGAGGCAGAGAGAGAGCTTTTCCAGGGTATTTTTCTTCATATGAGGGCATTCATTGCAGGCGCAGCTGTTATCCGGTGGTGCGGGGATGAATTTTTTGTGAGGCGCAGCCTTTTCCATCTGATGCAGGATTCCAGATTCGGTGACCACTATAAATTCCTGAGCGGGACTTTCCTTGACAAACTGTAAGAGCTTCGACGTGGAACCAATAAAATCGGCATGGGCAAGGATGGGGGGCTCACATTCTGGATGGGCAATGACGAGGGCTTGCCGATTTTGCACCTTGAGCTGAATCATTTTTTTTTCGCTGAAGATTTCATGGACCATGCAGGTGCCATTCCAGAGGACCATGGGGCGGCCCGTTTGTTTGATGATGTAATTCCCCAAATTTCGATCCGGCGCAAAAATGATGGGTTGATCTTTAGGGATCTGTCTTACGATTTTTTCCGCATTGCTCGAGGTGCAAATAATATCACTCATCGCCTTGATCGCTGCCGTGCAATTGATGTAGGAAATAACAAGATGGCCCGGATGTCTGGCCTTGAAGGCGGCAAATTGATCCGGAGGACAACTATCGGCGAGAGAGCATCCGGCGTCGAGATCCGGAATGACGACTTTTTTGGAGGGATTTAAGATCTTGGCGGTCTCTGCCATAAAATGAACGCCCGCAAAGACAATCACATCCGCATTTGTCTTTTGAGCCCGACGGGCCAGTCCCAAGCTGTCCTCGACATAATCGGCCAGATCTTGTATCTCGGATTCTTGATAAAAATGGGCGAGCAGGACGGCATTGCGTTCTTTTTTTAGACGCAGAATTTCATCCTCGATATCCGGCTGTCCTATAATTTTTGACATGTTTTTGATCTAATGTAATGGATACGTTGTGTCAAATATCCGTAAAAAGGACCTGGGACCCTTCTTGAGATCCTTGGAAAGCCGCTATAACAGGTGCTTTCTGGATGCCGATCCTGTCTTTTTTGTGCATCGGTATCAGGATCCTGGAGATCAGGAAGTCGTCGGGTTTATCTCCTCTCTCTTGGCCTTCGGCCATGTGAAATCGATCCATGTCTCGGTCCAAAAAGTGCTTCAGGTCCTGGGGTCTCATCCGTATTTGTTCCTCTCCTCTTTTGATCCGACGGGTTGGAAGAAGGCCTGCAAGACTTTGGGTCATCGATGGGTCAGGGGAGAGGATTTGTTTTTGCTCTTTGTGGTGCTGCATAAGATTCTTCATCGCTATTCTTCACTCAAGGCCTGTTTTCTCGAAGGATATGCCTCTGTCGATCCGGATCTGGGTAAGATGATGGATCTTTTTTCAAAAAAAGTTTTTTCTCTGGTCGCCTCAGAAAAGCTCTCCCGGGGTTTTCGTTATTTTTTCCCATCCCCTCAGGGTGGGTCTCCTTGCAAGAGATTCAATATGTTTCTTCGCTGGATGGTACGGCCAGCCGATGGCATTGATTTAGGGCTTTGGCCCGAGATCCCGGCATCCAAACTGACTATCCCTCTTGATACCCACATCTATAGTTTTGCCCGGAGATTTCGACTCAGTCGTTACAAAAATCCGAATTGGAAACTAGCTTGCGACGTGACGAAATTTTTAAAAACCCTGGAGCCTCAGGATCCGGTCAAGTTTGACTTTTCGATCTGCCATTATGGGATGGAGGTGGGGTGGTAGGTGAAAGATCTTGATTTTAAAGACGACAGTGTTTAGTGCGTTGGTTATCACTATGCGGGCGTAACTCAGTTGGTAGAGTACTTGCTTCCCAAGCAAGATGTCGCCGGTTCAAGTCCGGTCGCCCGCTCATTTAGAATGAGCCTTGAGGTGGTAATCCGTGAGATTGCCTTTATTTATTCCGGTTATTGTGTTGTTTTTATGGCCTGGCAGCCTAAGGCTAGCCTACTCTGCGGAGCCGGCAGATACGCGTATCCTCGAAGATTTTTCATCCAATCATGTGAACCAGTTTCCATCCGATTTCAAGACTTCTCCCTTTCACAAATCCAAGGCAAAAAAGGTTTATTCTGTTCAGGAGGAATCCGGCAATCTTTACCTGCGTGCCTCCGATAAGGGGGAAACGGGGATTCCTCTGATTAGGAGGCTTTCCTGGGATGTCAACCAGTGGCCGCATTTTTCATGGCGATGGAGGGCGAGAATGCTTCCTGAGAAGGCAGAACTTCAAGATACGGCGTGTGCGGTCTATGTTGTTTTTGGGGGGACACACGGCAATACATTAAAATATGTTTGGAGTACGACTCTTCCGGCAGGGACGGTGGATGAGCAAAAGGCCGGGAAATTTTTTGTGATTGTTCGTGAGAGCGGCCAAAAAAGAGTTGGGTTATGGACCACCGTCGATGAGGATCTTAAAGCCGATTACAAAAAATATTTTAAAAAGAATCCAGACAAGGTCGCTGATGGGTTTGCCGTACTGACCGACGGGGATGATACCCATAGTCCCTCAGCCTGCGATTATGATGATTTTAAAATCTCGGCAGTTCCTGATTAAAATTATTTGAGAGGGCTAAGTATCACATACTCTTTAAAGATGGATAAAACCATCTTCCAGCCCCAGGGCGGCTTCTTTGACGGCCTCGGAGAGGGTCGGATGGGCATGCGTGGTACGGGCAATATCCTCGGCGCTGGTAGAATATTCCATGCCCAAAACAAGTTCGGCAATCATGTCGGAGGCCCGTGGTCCTAAAATATGGGCTCCGAGGAGACGATCTGTTTTTTTGTCGGCGATCAATTTTACAAAACCATCTTTTTCGGCCATCGAGATAGCGCGACCATTAGCCATGAAGGGAAACTTGGAAACTTTATAATCCATGTTTTTTTCTTTTACCTGCTCTTCAGTCATTCCGACCGCGGCCACTTCCGGCCATGTGTAGACAACGCTTGGAATGGTATCGTAGTTGACGTGTCCTGCTTGACCCATGAGTGTTTCCACGACGGCGACCCCCTCTTCAGAGGCCTTGTGAGCAAGCATGGGACCGGAGATCACATCGCCGATCGCATAAACCCCAGGAAGTGTTGTTTGCCAGTGAGCGTCTACCTGAATACGACCTTTGCTATCTGTTTGAATACCGGCCTCCTCAAGACAAAGGCCCGCCGTGTAGGGCTGCCGGCCAATAGACATGAGGACAACATCGGTGGTGAGGGTGGATTCCTTTCCTTCGGCATCTTCTATCATCACTTCAACATGATCTTCTTTTTTGATCGCCTTTTTAACTTTGGTTGAGAGTTTAAATTGCATGCCCTGCTTTTGTAAAATCCTTTGGAAGGCCTTGCCCACTTCTTGATCCATGGCGGGTACAATGCGATCCAGGGCCTCAAGGACAATAATCTCGCTCCCGAGTCTTAAATAAACGGAACCAAGCTCCAGGCCAATATAGCCTCCGCCGATGACAATCATTCTCTTGGGAATACGATCGAGGGAAAGCGCACCTGTAGAATCAATGATCGATTTATTGTCTATCTCAATTCCAGGAATCGAGACAGGTTTGCTCCCTGAGGCGATAAGGATGTGTTTTGTTTTGAGTGTTTGTTTTTCTGGTCCTGACTGCACGGTGACTGTCTTATCTTTGTTAACCCTTGCCGTTCCAGTAATAGAAGTGACTTTATTTTTTTTGAAGAGACCGGTAATGCCTCCTGTGAGTTGTTTGACGACTTGATTTTTGCGTTCCATGAATTTTTTAAGATCCAGACTGAGATCACCGATCAGGATGCCATGGTCCTTTAACTTTTCTTTGGCTTGTGCGTAGAGTTCCGAGGACTCGAGAAGGGCTTTGCTGGGAATGCAACCTACGTTGAGACAGGTTCCACCGAGGGTGTTGTCTTTTTCGACACAAGCAACCTTCATCCCAAGCTGGGCCGCACGAATGGCAGAGACATAGCCACCAGGACCGGCCCCAATCACGACTAAATCAAAAACCTGTTCTTCGGCCATGGATCTTCCTTTATAAAGAGTTTTCGTTAATAATGAGGCCTAAATTTTCGATACCTTCTTTGATACGAATCAGGAAAGAGACGGCTTCCTTCCCATCAATGATTCGATGATCATAGGAAAGGGCCAAATACATCATTGGGCGGATGACCATCTGCCCATTGAGGACCACGGGACGATCCTCGGTCTTGTGGAGTCCCAAGATAGCGGATTGAGGCATGTTTAAAAGGGGCGTTGAGAGGAGGGAACCAAAAACACCGCCATTGCTAATTGTGAATGTTCCTCCGGTCATCTCCGGAATAGACAGTCTCCCAACGCGGGCCTTATTGGCCAGATCGGCTACTTTTTTTTCAAAATCAATAACATTCAATTTATCCGCATCTCTGATAACGGGCACGACAAGACCCCGCTCGGTACTCATGGCAACCGAGAGATCGACAAAATCTCTTAAAATAATATCCTCACCCGTAAAGGTCGCATTTACATGTGAGAATTCTTTAAGAGCTCTGACAGAAGCCATCGCAAAGAAACTCACGATGCCTGGAGAAACGCCGTATTTTGTTTGTAATTTATCTTTGTTCTTTTTGCGAAATTCGATGACTTGCGTCATGTCGACTTCGTTAAAGGTCGTGAGAATCGCCGCTGTATGTTGGGCGGCCACGAGGTTTTGGGCAATTTGTCGACGAATGCGCGAGGCTGGCTGCCGTCGTTCACCACGCGTTGTATCGACGTGATAGACCATGGCGGCTACTTTGGGACTGGGGGGACTGGGCGCTTGAGCCGGGGTCACCGATGTTATCGAAGGGCTGTTTTCTGCGGTCAAATGGGCGACATCTTCTTTGGTGACACGACCGCCCCTGGCGGTCCCCTTGACAGGATTCAGGTTAATGCCCTTTTCAGCAGCCAGTTTCCGCGCGGCTGGACCTGCCGCCGGGCTTACGACTGGTTCTGTTTTTTGAGGGGGAGACGCTTCTCCGATGGCGCTGTCATCGATGACGGCAATGACATCGCCCGGTTTTACGACGGTTTCTGATTGGGGAAAGAGGACCTCAATACGGCCGCCATGCTCGGCTTGTAACTCGAAGGTGGCCTTTTGTGTCTCCAGATCAACCAGGACTTCATCTTTTTTGACCTGGTCCCCGGTTTTTTTTCTCCAGGTTCCGATAAACACTTCATTAATGGATTCTCCAGGGCTGGGAACGATTACTTCATGTCTCATAGGTCTCCTAGTGCGGTTAACACGATTCTCTTTTGTTCCTTTAAGTGGAGGTGCATGTAACTATCGGCGGGACTCGCTTGAGCCGAACGCCCGACATAAGTCAAAATTTGTTGCGGTCCCAGAAGGGGAGGGAGATTCTGCATGACAAATTCCCAGCCTTCCATATTTTGAGGACCTTCCTGACACCAAATCATCTGGGTCGCGTTTTTATAGGAAGCCAAGAGTTTTATCCAGAGATCTTTGGGAAATGGATAAAACTGTTCGACACGAATAAGAGCGACGTCTTTGGTCTTGGCACTCCTGCGAGCCTCGAGAAGGTCATAGTAAATTTTACCACTACAAAAAACGATCCTTTTTGCCTTCTCTTTGAGACTCTCATCGGCGTCATCTATAATCTCCCGAAAGGACCCATCATGAAATTCTTTTAAGGGGGATACGACCAACGGATGACGTAGGAGGCTTTTAGGCGACATAATGATTAACGGCAAGCGAAAATCTCGAAGGACTTGTCTTCGAAGGGCATGAAAAAGTTGAGCGGGTGTTGTTAAATTGCAAACCTGAATGTTATTTTGGGCACAGGCCTGAAGAAATCTCTCCAGACGTGCCGATGAATGTTCGGGTCCCTGGCCTTCATAACCATGAGGCAAGAGCAAGACGAGTCCGCTGTAACGATGCCATTTAAAGGCCGAGCTGGTGATAAACTGGTCAATGATGATCTGGGCTCCATTGACAAAGTCTCCAAACTGGGCCTCCCAGATGCTGAGTTTATTGGGGTTGGCAAGGCTTTGGCCAAATTCAAAACCCAGGGCTGCGTATTCCGAAAGCAGGCTGTTGATGACCTCAAAACCGGTCTCTGATAGGGGGTTGAATTTTTGACCGTTCTCCACATCGTGAAAGACCGCATGCCGATGCGAGAACGTCCCCCGCTCTGTATCCTGTCCGACCAAGCGCACTGAATAACCTTCTGCAATGAGGGTCGCGTAGGCCAAGGCCTCCCCAAGGCTCCAATCCACGTCACGTTTTTCTTCTAACATCTCTTTGCGGTCTTCCAAAAACTTTTTAATCTTGGGATGTGGATGAAAATTTTGCGGAAGTACCAGAAGATCCCCCCCGATTTTCTTAAGACGATCCATGGGAACTCCTGTGGCGACTTTAAGGAAGGTATTTTTATCCGTGGCCTTTTGGAGATTTTTCCACCTGTCTCCGAAGGCATGCATAATGGGAGAGATTTTGTTCTTCTTGGCCTCTTCGAGGGCCGTCTCCAGTTTTTGCGAAAAGTCCTCGATCATTTTTGAGACCGTTTGTTCATCAAAGATTTTTGATTGGATTAATTTTTGTGCGTAAAGTTCGCGAACACGAGGATGAGCCGCAATATCTTTGTACATGAGAGGCTGGGTAAAACCAGGCTCATCCCCCTCGTTGTGACCATAACGTCGGTAGCCCACCACATCGATGACAACATCTTGTTTAAATTTGTAACGATAATGCAACCCAATGAGGGCACAGCGCATCGCCGCCTCGGGCTCATCCGCATTGACATGGAAGATGGGGATCTCAAGCATTTTTGCAATATCGGTGACTTGAGGTGTCGAGCGCCCTTCGCTGGGAGAGGTGGTGAAGCCTACTTGATTGTTCACAATGATGTGGATGGTGCCGCCAATGGTATATCCCTTGAGCTCGGACATATTGAGAAGTTCATAGATACTTCCTTGTCCTGAGAAGGAGGCATCTCCATGGAGAAGAATGGCCAGTGTCCTTGTTTGATCTTTGTCTCCCTTGATCTTCTGCTTTGAACGGGTCACACCCATTAAAACGGAATTCACAGCCTCAAGATGGCTAGGGTTGGGCATGAGCGAAAGATGTACCGGTTTGCCATTCCAGGTCTTGGTATCCTGCGAAAAACCCATGTGATATTTTACGTCACCATCGCCGACATTGGCATCAAGGTTGCCGGAAAATTCAGCCATGATGGCTTTGAGATCTTTTTGAAAAATATTGGCGAGCACATTAATTCTTCCCCGGTGAGCCATGCCGATTAATATTTCATCTGCACCGAGTTGACTGGCCTGATCAATGAGGAAGTCGAGCATGGGAATAATGACGTCGGTTCCTTCCACAGAAAAACGTTTTTGGCCGACAAACCGTTTGTGGAGGAACGATTCAAACGTTTCGGCCTCCGTCAACTTTTGCAAGATCCTCAGTTTGTATTCAGGAGAGAGGGGCTTGGCCAGAATATTGGACTCAACACGCTTCTGTATCCAATGGCGGCTCTTGGGGTCATCTATCTGCCCATACTCTACAGCGACAGGCGAACAGTAGAAGGTTTTTAAAGTCTTAATGATAGTTCGGAGAGGTGCAGTGCCAAGTCCCAAGACTTGACCCACCTCGGAAGAGCGGTCGAGATCTTCCTCTCTTAAGCCGAAGTTGGAGAGTTCCAGGAGAGGATGTGTTTTGATTCCCCTTTCTAGAGGGTTGACATCGGCAATAAGATAACCCATCTCGCGATATCCTTGAATAAGTTCGAGGACCTTAATTTCAAATTCAAGATTCTTAAGCGAGGTGTCTGAGGAGTGGAGTCCATTTGTGATTGCGGAGGTGCGAGTGAGCCTCATTCCATCAAAAAAATATCGCCAGCTTGGGTCAACCGCGGAAGGGTCTTTTTGATATTGGTCTTCTAATTCCTCAATAAAATCAGTATTTAGGAAGCTAAGGTAATTTGGCATAATATTTTAGAGCCCTATCCATAGGCTCTGATTTTCTGTGCTTTACTTAACTTTTCTCGACACCTGCAAGGATATTATCGTCTTGTTGCGGCAAGTGGGCTCTCATGTCAAGTAGGCAAACTTCTTATTGTGGTATTAAGAGATATCAATGCACACCCGTGCCGACAACGAGATGCGTCGGGTCGACGCCCATATCACTTAAAACTTCCTTCCAAACATAGACAGGTTCTGTTTGTAGAATATGTTTTTTATTGACCTGACACGTTAGCCAGGCTCCTTCGGCTATTTCTTGCTCTAGTTGGCCTGGTGCCCAACCAGCGTATCCAATGACAATACGGATTGGTTTGATGCCTTTTTTTAAAAAGGACTGAAGAGACTCAAGTGTTCCACTCAAATAGAGGCCGGGAGATATCTCCTGCTTTTCATCGATAGTGTCATGGGTATGAAGAAGCCAACATCGGTCCGGTTCCACAGGGCCTCCTCGAATGATGGGGATATTTTCAATAGTCTCATGGCAATCCATATCTTGCAGACGTGCAAAATCGCCGATATTCAAATCGGCAGGCTTATTGACGACAAGTCCCAAGGCACCCGATGGGTTGTGATTGAGAATAAGGACGACGCTTTTCTCAAAATTAGGATCGGCAAGTTGTGGCATGGCAATGAGGAAAATAGGGGATTCTGTATTCATCGCCCTACATTATTAAATTTAAATTCAATTGCCAAGAAAACTTCAAGGGCAGGTGGCTCTTGTATCCTTCGGATAATTCTATTAGGGTTTTAAAAATTATGGCAGAATGGAGCGCAGACAGGCCGATTGCATACTTTAATTCACATCGGCAGGACTACCTTGAGGATTTAAAAAATCTTATTCGTATTCCCAGCGTTTCTTTTCCGGGTTTTCCAATTGAGGAAGTTCGGAAGAGTGCCGAAGAGACGATGAGGATTCTCAAACTCCGTGGTTTTAACAATGTTCGTCTTTTGGAAATTGACGGATCACACCCCGCGGTCTTCGGTGAGATTTGCCAAAAACCGGGAGCGCCGACACTTCTCCTTTATGCCCATCATGATGTTCAGCCGGCTGGTGAAGAATCGGTTTGGAAGACGCCTCCCTTTGAGCCTGTTGAGAGAGAAGGGCGTCTCTATGGAAGAGGTGCGGCCGACGACAAGGCCGGAATTGTTATTCATACGTCGGCCGTTGATGCCTGGCGGAAGGGCGCTGGTGGTTTGCCCATCAACGTCAAATTGATTGTCGAAGGGGAGGAAGAGACTGGGAGTGCCCATTTGGGTGATTTTCTCCTGGCCTATCGAGATCTTCTTTCAGCGGATGCTTTGATTTTGACAGATACGGCTAATTTTGATGTGGGGATTCCTTCGGTGACAACTTCCTTACGCGGCTTGGTGACAGTTGATGTGGAGGTAGGGGCCTTGGAGCATGCCCTTCACTCGGGCATGTGGGGAGGACCTGTTCCGGATGCGGCAATGGCCCTTTCAAAGATGCTCGCTTCCTTGGTGACAGAGCAGGGAGAGCTTGCGATTTTAGGGATATGCGATCAAGTCAGGCCATTAACAGCAGTCGAATTAAAAAATTTTAAAACTCTCCCCATGAGTGAGAATGAATTAAGAAAGCAGGCAGGTCTTCTCCAAGGAACACAAATTTTGGGAGGGAATAAAAATCTTTATGAAATTCTCTGGCGGCAACCCTCCATAACCATCAATGCGATTCAGGCCAGTAGTCGTCGTGATGCTCGAAATATTATTTGTGATGCAGCCTGGGCACGTGTGGGTATCAGGATTGTTCCCGATATGAGTCCAAAAGATACCTTGCAGAAGCTGACAAGACACCTGGAAAATGTGGCTCCTTGGGGGACCCAAGTTTCTATTCAGTTGGTGGCATCAGGAGTTTGGTGGTACACGGCCACCGATCACCCTGCTTTTAAGGCGGCTTTTGAATCGCTCAAAAAAGGTTATGGTTGCGAAGCCGTTATGATGGGGTGTGGTGCTTCGATTCCGTTTGTAGAGCCCTTCGCAAAAACACTTGGGGGAGTGCCTGCCCTCCTGATCGGAGTGGAGGATCCTTACACGAATGCCCATGCTGAAAATGAGAGTTTGAGCTTGTCTGATTGGGAGAAGGCAACTCGATCGGCCATCCATCTTTATGAAGCGCTTGCCTCGGCCTTGCAAAAATAAAAAAGGGCCGATGTTTTACAGCATCGGCCCTTTCCCTAATCTCAAAGGTCTCAAAAAAACTACTTCTTTCCCAAGATAGAATCCTTGGCTGCCTTGGCAACGCGAAACTTGACAACTCGCTTTGCTGGAATCTTGATTGGCTGACCTGTCTGTGGGTTGCGTCCCATACGGGCTTTACGATTGACCAGAACAAGTTTTCCCAGTCCAGGCAGGGTAAAGCTGTTCTTGGCTTCTTTATAGGCAAGGGCAGCGAGACTTTCGAGAATTCCAGTTGCACCTTTCCTGGAGATTTCGTTCTTTTCAGCGATATGCTGAATAATTTGGGACTTTGTGAGCGCTTTTGACATGGATACTTCCTCCTTGTTGATAGGCATTAGTGCCGTTTAGACCCGCCTGAATAGCAGGTAATTTTAGAGATGTCGATTTTTTTTTGAGGTTTGAGACCTATTTTAATCAATTTTCATGCGTCTAAAATGAATCTATCCATTTATTAGGATTGTAAAAAACCTTTATTGGATGCTAACACGGACGCTCAAGGAGTAGAACTGGAGGGGCGATGTCACTCAAAATTTACGAATATAAAAACTGCGGTACCTGCCGGAAAGCCCTCAAATTTCTTGAGGGTCGGAAGATACGTTATGAAAAAATCCAGATCCGCGAAAAACCACCGACCAAAGCAGAGCTCAAAAAAATGTTGGGTTATGTGGGGGATATCCGAAAACTCTTTAATACATCGGGCCAAGATTATAAGGCGATGAACATGAAGGAGAAGATCCCCAAGATGTCCGAATCCGAAATCCTGGAATTATTGTCCTCTCATGGCAATCTTGTTAAACGTCCTTTTGTCTTAACACCCAAGGCCGGTTGGGTCGGATTTCAGGAGGAGGTATGGAAGAAAAACTTGGGGTAAAAACAATGCTGAAAGAATTTAAAGAATTTGCCATGCGTGGCAATGTGATCGATATGGCCGTCGGTGTGATTCTCGGTGCCTCTTTTGGCAAAATCGTAACCTCTCTTGTCAATGATGTGATCATGCCTCCTCTGGGACTTCTCGTTGGGAGGCTTGATTTTTCAAATCTCTACCTCAATTTGAGCGGGCATCATTATTCTTCTCTTCCCGAAGCAAAGGCTGCTGGAGCCGCGACGATTAATTATGGTCTCTTCCTTAATAACGTACTCGACTTCTTCATTGTTGCTTTCGTAATCTTCATGCTGATTCGCCAGATGAATCGTCTCAAGCGGAGGCAAGAAGGCCCCGCAACGCCCCAAATGAGGGATTGTCCCTACTGTATGTCCCGCATCCATAGCAGGGCCACTCGGTGCCCCCAATGTACCGCAGAATTGAAACTTCCCGACTAGTGCATTGACTAGGAGAAAATTTCGTTTGATTGAAAGAAGAAAGCGATTTCGGTCTTTGCCGTTTCGGGGGCGTCGGATCCATGGACGACATTAGCATCAATAGAGTCCGCAAAATCGCGGCGAATGCTGCCAGGGGCGGCTTTTTTGGGATCGGTAGCCCCCATGATCTCCCGATTTTTGGCAATGGCATTTTCACCCTCGAGGACAGAGGCCACGACAGGGCCGGAAGTCATATATTCGACAAGGGAGGCATAAAAAGGCCTTTCACGATGGACAGCGTAAAAATCTTCCGCTTGTTTTTTTGACAGCCTTAACATGCGCACGGCAACAATCTTGAGGCCGCCTTTTTCAAACCGGGAAAAACATTCACCGATAATATTCTTTTTTACTCCATCCGGTTTGATAATGGAGAGGGTTGTTTCTCTAGCCATGATAGACCTCCTTGAGGGCTGTGCCGATTTCGGCAATACTGCGAGCCACCTTTACCCCGGCGGATTCCAGGGCGGTAATCTTTTCTTTTGCGGTCCCTTTGCCGCCGGCAATGATGGCTCCGGCGTGTCCCATGCGTTTGCCCGGAGGGGCGGAAATACCGGCAATAAAGCCAACAACGGGTTTTTTGATATTCTTCTTGATATAATCGGCGGCTTCTTCTTCTTCGGAGCCGCCGATCTCACCAATCATGACCATGGCTTCTGTCTTCGGGTCCTCATTAAAGAGCTTGAGGCAATCAATAAAGTTGGTGCCATGGACGGGATCACCACCAATACCGATGCAAGTGGATTGACCCAGCCCCATTTTGGTCACTTGATCCACGGCTTCATAGGTGAGGGTTCCGGATCGTGAGACAATACCGACCTTGCCAGGGCGATGAATGTGGCCGGGCATGATGCCGATCTTGCATTCATCAGGTGTAATGATCCCCGGACAATTTGGTCCAATGAGACGTGTCCGCCTGCCTTCCATGTAATGTCTGACATAGATCATATCAATCACTGGAATGCCTTCCGTAATGCAAACGACCAAATCCAGATCGGCATCGACGGCTTCTTTGATGGCGTTCGCCGCAAATTTAGGAGGGACATAGATGACAGAAACCGTGGCCCCTGTCTTCCCCTTGGCTTCTTTGACAGAATTAAAAATAGGAATTCCCTCAAACTCTTGACCTCCCTTGCCGGGAGTGACACCGGCAACCATTTGAGTACCGTAGGCGACACATTGCCGCGTGTGAAATTGACCCGTATTACCGGTGATTCCTTGGGTCATGACCTTTGTATTTTTGTTTACCAAAACGGACATAATTTTTAGTGTGACATTTGCACTACCCTCGCTGCTGCTCGCGACAAATCATCCTCGGAAACCAGATTGAGCCCCGACTCCTGAAGGATTTTTTTGCCTAAATCAACATTAGTTCCCTGGAGCCTTACGACAACGGGGACCTTGATTTGCACTTCCCTGGCTGCTGTCACGACGCCGGTGGCAATGGTGTCACAGCGCATAATGCCGCCAAAGATATTGACCAAAATCCCTTTGACCTTGGGGTCGGCCAAAATGATTTTAAAAGCTGCCGTCACTTTATCCGCCGTGGCGCCACCGCCGACATCGAGAAAGTTCGCGGGTTCACCACCATTGAGTTTGATAATATCCATGGTAGCCATCGCCAAACCGGCGCCATTCACCATACAGCCAATGGTGCCCTCCAGGCTGATGTAGGAGAGGTCATACTTTTTAGCTTCGATCTCGGCCGGATCTTCTTCATCAAGGTCTCTCAGGCCCTCGTAGTCAGGGTGTCGAAAGAGAGCATTGTCATCAAAATTAATTTTGGCATCGAGGGCCAGGAGATGATTATCCTGGGTGACGACGAGGGGGTTGATTTCGACCAAGGAACAATCGGCCTTGATATAAGTTTCATAGAGGGCTTTGACAAAAGAGATAAATTTTGCAGAAAGCTCGCCGTTCAAATTGAGTTTTCCGGCGATCGCTGTGGCTTCTCTTTCGCTGACACCCGTCAAGGGATCGATGGACATTTTTAAAATTTTTTCGGGATGTTGAGTGGCCACTTCCTCAATTTCCATTCCACCTTCCGAGCTCGCCATGATGGTGATGCGAGATGTATGACGATCCAGGACGGTCCCGAGGTAGAGTTCGCGGGCAATGGCACAGCCTTTTTCGATCAAAATCTTTTTGACAATTTTTCCTTCGGGTCCCGTTTGATGGGTGACAAGTTTCATTCCCAAAATAGATCGGACATGAGATTCGGCTTCTTCCGGGGTCCTGGCCAGATTGACACCGCCGCCTTTGCCCCGGCCTCCGGCATGAATCTGGGCCTTGACGACGACAGGGACCCCGAGTTCGCGAACGGCCTTCATGGCTTCTTCAACCGTAAAAGCGACACGACCCTCGGGAGTAGGTACCCCATACTCTCTCAGTACTTCTTTGCCCTGATATTCATGGATTTTCATGAGTTGCGTCCGTCTATCAAATAGAGATGAAAAGGCAAGTACTAATAGAAGCTATCTCTCCTCAAAAACTTCTCGAGCCATTTCATAAAGCGATGACCAAAGGCGTGCAAACACGGGAGAAAGAATCGGCAGGAGAATGGCAAAGATTGAAGTCACTTCGAGGATAGAATAGTCTCCTTGCCCTGATAGGAGACGTGGAGCCGCTTGTCCCTCGACCGTATAAAAAAGACCACTCAATAGCAGTGTGACCAATGATCCTGGGGAGGGGTTGAGACGCATTTCTCTTTTGGAGGGGGAGGTGGTTATGAGACGTGGTGGTGGGGTTGGCAACGGTAAGGAATTCAAATGGGGGCCTGAAGTGAATCGAAAAATTGTCTTAAAAATCATCTTGGGGATATTATCGGGAGCTCGTGAATAAAGTTGCGTGGAGAATAAAGCGGCTTGTTTAATGCCCCAGGAGTTTTTTAAACATCCTCTTGGTGGCTTCCCATTCCATGGCAGCGATCGAGGTGGTGAGTGGAATCTCCTTGGGGCAAACTTCAACGCACATCTGGGCGTTGCCGCAATCTTCAAGCCCCCCGTGCCCCATGATGGCATCGAGGCGTTCGTCGGCGTTGAGTTTGCCCGTGGGATGGCTGTTAAAAAGACGAACCTGAGAAATCGCAGCGGCCCCAATGAAGTCCGATTGCTCATTGTATTGAGGGCAGGCTTCAAGGCAGCAACCACAGGTCATGCATCGTGAGAGTTCGTAACCTATCGCTTGATCCTTGGGGTTCATCCGCGGGCCTGGACCCAGGTTGTGTGTCCCGTCAATCGGGACCCAGGCCTTGACCCTCTTTAAACTCTCAAACATCCTCTGCCGGTTGACTCTCAAATCACGAATCGCAGGAAACTTGCTCATGGGCTCGAGCACAATGGGCTGCGTGAGATGATCCACCAAGGCCGAGCACCCTTGGCGCACTTTGCCGTTGATGAGCATGGTGCACGACCCGCATACTTCTTCGAGACAGGCCTGATCCCAGACAACAGGAGTCGTCTTTTGTCCCCTGGCATTGACCGGGTTTTTTTGAATATCCATAAGACACACAAGGACATTCATGGCCGGACGATAGGGGAGCTCGAATTCTTCCCAATAAGATTCACTCTGGGGGGATTCACGACGCTTAATTTTTAAATAAACTGTTTTTGACATATCATTTGGAATCATACCTCCTGGGGCGAGGTTTGATAAACTGCTGATCCACCTCCTCGTACGAAAATTCAGGTTCTTCCGCGAGTCCTGCAAACTTTGCCTTGGTTGTTTTTAGCCAATTCGCATCGTCACGATCCGGAAATTCGGGCTTATAGTGGGCGCCGCGGCTTTCATTTCTTCGCCAGGCTCCCAGGGTGATGACACGCGCCAACTGTAACATGTTTTCCAACTGTCTTGCAAAAAGAAGCTCGTAATTGGAGTAAGAGCCAGTATCAGGGAGAGAGATCTGCTCGTATTGATCGATGAGCTCTCGAATCTTGTCGTCTGTTTTTTTGAGTTTTTCGTTGTAGCGAATGACGGTGCAGTTTTCTGTCATCCAATTTCCCAGTTCCACATGGATTTCATGAGGATTGAGTTTTCCGCTGGAATTCATCAGGCGCTGGTTGAGATCTGTCTCTCGTTTGAGTGCCTCGGTAAAAAAACAGGAATCCACTTGATCGGAACTTTTTTCAAGATTTTTGGCATAACGAATGGCAGCCGGACCTGCCACCATGCCGCCATAAATACAAGAGACAAGAGAGTTGGCGCCCAGACGGTTGGCGCCATGGTATTGGTATTCACACTCACCGGCGGCGAAGAGGCCCGAGATATTTGTCATCTGGTTATAATCCACCCAAAGACCGCCCATCGAATAATGCACCGCCGGGAAAACCCTCATGGGAACTTTTTTGGGATCTTGTCCGACAAATTTTTCGTAAATCTCCAGTACGCCGCCCAGTTTTTTTTGCAGCTGTACCGGATCAAGGTGGGACACGTCGAGATAGACTTGGGCCTTGCCATCGATTCCTGATTTAAGTTCGTAGACGACCTTGAAAATGGCACGCGTGGCCACGTCGCGAGGGACGAGATTTCCATATTTGGGATACCACTCTTCGAGGAAGTACCAAGGTTTGCCTTCTCTATAGACCCAAACACGACCCCCTTCCCCACGAACGGATTCGGAGATCAGTCGATGCTTGTCTTCCCCTGGGATCGCTGTGGGGTGAACTTGAACAAATTCTCCATTCCCATAATAGGCCCCTTGCTGGTAGGCGGCGCTGACGGCGCTGCCCGTACAGATCGTCGAATTGGTGCTTTGTCCAAAGATCAAGCCTGGCCCTCCTGTCGCGAGAACCACGGCATCGGCTTTGAAGGTGCCTACTTCCATCGTATTCATATTGATGGCGACAATGCCGCGGCAGATCATCTGATCATCCAGCACCAGGGAGAGGAATTCCCAATTCTCAAATTTGAGGACCTTCTTCTCGCTTTCGTAACGGCGTACCTGCTCATCGAGGGCATAGAGGAGTTGCTGACCTGTCGTGGCCCCCGCGAAGGCCGTACGATGAAAAAGGGTGCCTCCAAAACGGCGGAAATCAAGAAGACCTTCGGGGGTGCGGTTAAACATAACGCCCATGCGATCGAGCAAATAAATAATTCCCGGCGCTGCTTCGCACATGTTTTTGACGGGAGTTTGGTTGGCGAGAAAATCGCCCCCATAAATGGAGTCATCAAAGTGTTGATAGGTAGAATCGCCTTCTCCCTTGGTATTGACCGCCGCATTGATACCGCCCTGGGCGCAGACAGAGTGAGAACGTCGCACGGGGACGACGGAGAAGAGGTCGACATTGGCACCGGCCTCGGCCAATTTAATAACGGTCATCAATCCTGCGAGACCACCGCCAACGACTATGATTTTTGGAGCCGCCATAAGACTTTTCCTTATACAAACTGCAACAATATCCTCACCGCCCACAAAGCCATGATTACAAAAAGTCCCATTGTCAGGGCCGATGAGACTCGCTGCGCCTTGGGTCCTGTGGTGATTCCCCAAGTGACGAGGAAGCTCCAAAGGCCGTTGGCAAAGTGAAAGACGACCATGATGACACCCGTAAAATAGAACCAAAACCAAAAGGGAGAAGCGAGTGTGTGCCGCATCTCCATTGCTGTAAACTCTTGTCCAGCCAAAAAATGACGAATACGCGTTGTATAGGAGTGAGTTGCAATAAAAGCGAGGGCCAAAATACCGGAGACTCTCTGGAAAAAGAACATCCAGTTGCGAAACCTTCCATACGTCGTAAAATTATTTTGCCCCTTATAAATGATGGCGATGCCCAGACAGGCATGGAGGAGAATGGGGAAATAAATCAGCCCCAATTCCAGGAGAACCACCATCGGCAGACTAGTCAGAAAGCGTGAATGTTCGTTAAAGGCCTGGTCCGAGATGAAAATATAAGAATTTGAAAAGAGGTGCTGAAGAAGGAACCCCCCCACAGGGAGCATCCCCGTTATCGACATCAGTCGCTTCAAAAGGAAAGAAGAAGTATCTTTCATCGGATGAGTTAAACTTTTTGCAAGCTAGAGCTTGATCTGAGCCACCAGTTTTCGTACATGATCGACACTTTCGTCAAATAATTTTTTTTCAGCAGCGTTCAGTTTTAATTCCAGCACTTTTTCGATGCCATGAGCGCCGATGACGACAGGCACTCCCATATAGTATCCCTTCACCCCGTATTCTCCGTTGAGGTAGGCCGCGCAGGGGAGAACTCTTTTCTTATCCTTCAAAAAAGATTCGGCCATGGCAATGGCTGCTGAGGCCGGGGAGAAGAAGGCGCTGCCGGTCTTCAGGAGGTTGACAATTTCACCACCCGCCAGGCGTGTACGATCAATAATGGACTGAATCTTGTCTTGAGGAAGAAGGTCGGGGAGAGGAATGCCACTGACGTTGCAAAAGCGGGGAAGGGGGACCATGTCATCTCCGTGTCCCCCCATGACAATGGCTGTCACGTCTTCGACCGAGACCCCGAGCTCCATCGCGACAAAGGTTCTGAAACGCGAAGAATCCAGGACGCCAGCCATGCCGACGACCCGGTTTGTCGGAAAGCCGGTGATCTTTTGCATCGTATACACCATGGCGTCGAGGGGATTTGAAATGACGATGACAAAGGCGCCTTCGCAAAACTTTTTGACGTTCGTCGCGACATCTTTCATGATCTCGACGTTTTTATTCAGGAGATCATCGCGGCTCATGCCGGGTTTGCGCGGAAGACCGGCGGTGACAATCACGACATCGGCCCCCCGGAGGTCTTCATAATGGCTGGTGCCCATGACGGAGGCGTCAAACCCGTCAACGGGGCCGCTCTCGAGGATATCGAGGGCCTTGCCTTGGGGGACGCCATCGACGATATCGAAAAGGACGACATCCCCGAGCTCCCTTTGAGCCGCCAGTTGAGCCAGCACACCGCCGATTTGTCCGGCTCCGATCAATGCAATCTTTTGTCTTTTCATAAAGTCTCCGTTGATGGCTGCCCTTATAAAACAAAAATGACTCAGGAGTGCAATATTAAAGTCTGATTGGATTGATAGCATTTCAACTTTTAATGAATACTTCAGTATCCATAAAGAGTTAATCAACCCTACTTCAACAGCAGGCGTGTTCTGTTTAGCAAGCTGCTGGCAATATGGATCGCTTCTTCTGCATCTTTAGGTATAAAGGATTGCAATACAGGTCCTGGATAGCGGCTGGGAATGTAGCAGGTGTTTAAGAGGCTTCATAAAGGATACGACCTTTCAAAGCCTCACGCAGAAAGGGATCATCCTTTCTTTTTTTCAACTCTGCCGGTGTGAACACATGGGGTTCTACGGGACAGTTTGCAGGAAGGAGCTTTAACACCGAATTGATGCGTTCAGGGACGCGTTCTGAAGTCTTCATAATGATAATGATTAATTTGTCAAATATTAATATAAATTCAAATACTTAAATGGATTATTTTTTAGAGTTCGAAAATCTCTCGGCCATCTTCGCCCAATCTTCGGGTGTCATTTCGGTCAGCATGTTGAATTCGCCAGCACCGCTGATCCATTCGCCGCCGTCGATGGTGATGCATTCTCCATTAATATAATCGGCATAGTCCGAGACCAGGTAAGAGGCGAGGTTGGCCAGTTCTTCGTGTCTGCCGACGCGAGCCAGAGGAATTTTCTTTTTCCATTTTTCTTCAAAACCGGGAGGTATGAGATTGGCCCAGGCTTGTTCGGTGGGAAAGGGCCCCGGGGCGATGGCGTTGAGACGGATCCCGTATTTCCCCCATTCCACGGCAAGCGACTGGGTCATGGCCAACACACCCGCCTTGGCGCAGACGGAAGGCACGACATAGGCCGACCCTGTCCAGGCGTAGGTGGCGACGATACTTAAGACACGGCCACTGCGTTGTTGTTGGATCCAGCGCCGCCCGACAGATTGAGTGGCGTGGAAAGATCCATTGAGGACGATGCCGACGACGGCATTAAAAGCATTGGGGGAAAGCAACTCGGTCGGAGAGATAAAATTGCCGGCGGCATTGTTGACAAGGACATCGATGGCCCCGAAGTGCTTCCAGGCTTCCTCGACGACAGAATCAATTTCATCATATTTCCGGATATCGGACGTCTTGAAAAACACCCTGGCCCCTTTTTCCTCGAGCTTTTTAGCCGCCCCTTCGAGGACTTCACCACGACGGCCCGTAATCACGAGATTGGCCCCCAGCTCGGCAAAACGCAGACCCATGGAGAACCCCAAGCCTGTTCCACCGCCGGTGATGAGGATGGTTTTGTTTTTTAATAGGTCTTTTTGAAACATGGCGTTTCCCTCCAGGCACAGCTTTAGTGTGACCGCCGGGATGAGGCAAGTTTTTTAAAAGGTGTTACGCCGCCAGGGCGCGGATGACGGCGGAGACTGTGGATAATTCCGGATTGAATTTCTTCTTTGGATCCATGAGGTCGTAAAGGGTCCTGCGCCCGATACCTGCCCGGGAGGCCAAGGCCATCTTGTTTGTGGTCATAAGACAACTTGGAGGGGGGTAAATAGCTTTCATGATCCCCATCGTGGAGACGAATCCTGCGATACCATGGAAGCTGACCGAGGTCGTATTTAAAGAGTGTATTAGGGTTCATCTAAAGTTGCTTAAAATTATTTTATTATTTGGAGAAGGCTACATATTCGCAACAATCGCCTTCCCAAACCCGGAACAGGACATGAGTGTAGCTTCCTCCATCAGACGATGGAAATCGTAGGTCACGGTCTTGTTGGCAATCGTTTTTTCGAGGGCGCGGACAATCAAATCAGCAGCCTCCTGCCAGCCGAGATATTCCAGCATCATGACGCCGGAGAGGATGACAGAGCCCGGATTAACCTTGTCTTGACCGGTGTATTTGGGGGCTGTGCCGTGGGTGGCTTCAAAAATCGCACGGCCTGTGGTGTAGTTGATGTTGCCGCCGGGGGCGATGCCGATCCCGCCTACTTGGGCGGCGAGGGCGTCGCTGATGTAGTCGCCATTGAGATTGAGGGTAGCGATGACGTCGTACTCGTCCGGTCGTGTCAAAATCTGTTGGAGGAAATTATCGGCGATAGCGTCCTTAATGATTAATTTTCCGTGGGCCATTTGGGGGCTTTTTTGAAATTCTTCCCAGGAGATAACGACACTTGGAAACTCTCTTTTGGCCAGTTCATATCCCCAGCGCATAAAGGCCCCTTCGGTGAATTTCATGATATTGCCTTTATGCACAAGGGTGAGACTCTTTCTTTTTTGTTTCAGGGCATATTGAATCGCCGCGCGCACGAGACGTTCTGTCCCTTCACGAGAAACAGGTTTGATGCCGATGCCGGAGGTTTCCGGAAAACGGATCTTTTTGACACCCATTTCCTGCCGCAAAAACTGGATGATCTTTTTGGCTTCGGGAGTTCCGGCCGCCCACTCGACACCGGCGTAGATGTCTTCGGTGTTTTCACGAAAGATCACCATGTCGACCTTTTCCGGATGTTTCACCGGTGAAGGGACTCCCTGAAAATAACGCACAGGACGGAGGCAAACATACAGATCCAGTACCTGACGCAGGGTTACATTGAGACTGCGAATGCCTTCACCGACAGGGGTGGTGAGAGGGCCTTTGATCGCAACGAAATACTCCTCAATCGTTTTGAGCGTCTCATCGGGCAAAAGATCAGGAGGACAATCATTTCCATAAATAGTTTTGGCCTTTTCTCCAGCATAGACTTCGAACCAGGAAATCTTTTTCTTGCCAGCGTAAGCCTTGGCCACGGCCGCATCAAAAACAATTTGAGAGGCCCTCCAGATGTCGGGGCCGGTGCCGTCACCTTCAATAAAGGGAATGATCGGTTGATCAGGCACCACAAGCTTTCCACCAGACATTTTAATTTTTTCACCAAGGGGGGGTGGGGTCAGGCGCGATGCGGTCATGAACTAGCCTCTCTGTTCGAGCGGGACGTATTTGAGATTACGAGGACCGATGTATTCTGACAAAGGACGGATCAGGCGGTTGTTGCGGTACTGCTCCAGGATATGAGCGGTCCACCCGGCGGCACGTGCTATCGCAAAGATGGCTGTAAAGAGATCCGGGGGAATACCCATACTCTGGTAGAGAGTTGCGGAATAAAAATCAACATTGGCGTCAATGTTTTTAAGCTCTTTCATTGTCTTCTGGACTTCCACACTCATATCAAACCACTTGGTATTTCCAGAAGCCTTGCAGAAGGCCTCGGACATCTTCATCAGATGCCTGGCACGCGGATCAATGGTCTTGTAGATGCGATGGCCAAAACCAAAAATCTTTCTTTTCTCCGCCAATTCTCCCTCAATAAAGGAGCGTACATGAGAAACATCACCGATCTGGCGTAGCATCTTGATGACTTCCTCGTTGGCCCCTCCGTGAAGAGGACCTTTTAGGGCAGCGACAGCGGCGGTGACAGAGGAGTAGATATCCGAAAGTGTGGCAGCAACAACTCTTGCAGCAAAGGTTGAGGCATTAAAACCATGTTCCGCATGGAGAATCAGGGCGACATCCATGGCACGGGTCGCTTCGGGGAGAGGATCCTTTCCAGTGAGTTGATATAAAAAACGTTCGGCAAAACTTTGACCCCTTTTGGCCGAAACGACCTGATTGCCCTTTCGCAAACGGTCAAAGGCGGCTACCAAGGTTGGGACCTTGGCTACAATCCGGAGGGCCTTATTCTCATTGGCTGATTGAGAACGATCTCCCGCCTCGGGATCAAAATGAGCGTGCATGGAGACAAAGGTGCGGAGCATCCCCATACCTGAGAGACGCGGCGCGAGCTTTTTCAGGGTCTCCATGATTTCCATGGGGATATCCGAATGCTCTTCGAGTTCATTTTTGAGATAAACCAACTCCCTTGTCTTGGGTAGCCTTTGATGCCAAAGAAGATAAACGACCTCTTCAAAGGTGGCGTGTTCCGCGAGATCGCTAATGTCATAGCCACAGTAAATCAGTTTGCCTTTTTGTCCGTCGATATCACACAGTCTTGTTTGTGCCGCCACAACGTCTTCAAGACCCTCTTTAAAATTTTCATCTGCCGTTTTTATTGTCATAGGATGCCAGTATACTGGGTTAACGAGGACCGGTGTCTACTAAATCCAAGGCACTGGAAAGTCAATCGGAGTTTGTGTACTATGGACCTATGTCAACCCCCGTTGCCCTCTCGCCGCGTCAAGAGCTTTTGATAATTCAAAAAAAGATATTCGAACGTAATGAGGCGATGATCCGCAGCCAGGCCTTGGTTCAAGAGCCTGGTTTTTTGAGCTACGAGAAACGCTATAAAAAACATGTCCGAAATTATGAAAGGATCTCGCAGCAAGAGGAGCTTATTGAGGCTATCCTTGCGAGTGATATCATTTATCTCGGGGACTACCATACCAATGAACAGTCTCAGAGGACCCTTCTCCGTCTTTTGAAGCTTATCCTTGAAAAATCCATCCCCGAAAAATCCATAAAGATCGGCCTTGGGCTCGAACTCATTCAAAAAAGACATCAGTCTCTCCTGAATGCATTCGTGGATGGCAAGATGGAGGAATCTCTCTTCCTCAACAAGATTAATTTTAAAAAATATTGGTACTTCGATCTCTGGCAGAATTTTAAACCTATCTTTGATTTTGCCCGGTTTCATCAGATTCCTCTTTTTGCCATTGAATGGTCTTTGGCAAACACCGCTTCTCTCAAGAAGAGGGATGGACAAAGTGCCCAATTGATTGCGTCGGCTTTGCAAAAAAATCCGGAAATGAAATTTTTCGTTTTTATAGGGGACCTTCATATTGCCCCGGAGCATCTTCCCCGTGAAGTGAACCAGGAGCTAAAGAAGCGGGGAGTCCAGAAAAAAGAACTCATCATTTATCAAAATAGCGAATCGATTTATTGGAAATTAGCCGAGGAAGAGCTGGAAGATAAAACGGAGATCGTCAAGGTAGGCGAAAATGAATTTTGTATTATTAACACACCTCCTATTGTCTGGCAGCAATCCTACCTCAATTGGCTTGAGAACGAAGAAGAGGCGATTGATTACGGAGACGCTAAACACAGTTTTTTGGAATTTTTAAAACAGATCGATGATTTTTTAGGTCTTAAGCCGCGTTTGGATCCGGATAAAGTGGAAGTCTTTACGTGCGGTGACTTAAGCTTTTTAAAGGCCTTATCGGAGGATGAGATTTTTTCGAAGGAGGACATTCGTAAAATAAAAAATCAGGTATTGGCCTCGGAGAGTTATTGTATTCCCCAAAGGGGATATGTCTATTTAGGAAATCTCTCTATTAACCATGCCTCAGAGGAGGCGGCCCACTATCTCAAATATCTCTGTTCAGGCCGCGAGGGGCCCCGTAGTTCCGTGGATGCCTTTTATGCCAATATTCTTCACGAGGCTCTGGGTTTTTTCGGATCCAAGATTATTAATCACAAGAGAAAGTGCTTTCATGAGAGAGAGTACAGCCATCTGCTCCGCTATTTTTGTTCCGGCCCTGTCCCTCGCAGACGCCGGATCGAGATGGAGATTGCCCTTTTGATCCTGGATCACAAGGTGAAAGAGAGAAAAGGGATACCCATTGCCTCGAAGAAATACTTCAAATCGCGTCATGAGCTTTTTTTCGGGGTGACGCACGGCCTTGGGTATATGTTAGGCGACCTTCTTTACTACGCCCTTCTTGGAGAAAAAATTACAAAAGAGGAGATTCGCGAACTCTTTTGGGATCCCATGAAGGGAGAGGGAGAGCCTTTTCAACTCTACAAAAGACTTTTGAGAAAAGTGCGAGGGGTGAAGATCCCCAAAAGAGTTTAATCTTTAACCTTGTTCCGCGATGGCCTTCTACGACTATCATTTTGTAACTCATTGGAAGATCCGGGGACCCGTTGAGACGGCCTTCAGGATCCTCAAGGACGGGCCTAAATATTCGGAATGGTGGAAGCCGGCTTATGTGAAGACAGAAGAGGTTGGGCCGCAAAAGGTTCTCTCTTTGGTTCGGGCCAAACTTCCTTATACCTTGGCCTTTACCACCGAACTCGTTCGTGACATCTCACCAACAGAAATTGAAATCCGTGCGGCAGGAGAGCTCGTCGGTAAAGGGCTCTGGAAATTAAAACAAGTGGGAGAGACAACTGAAGTTACTTTTTACTGGGATGTCCAAGCGGCGAAGCCGATTGTCCGATGGCTTTCACTTTTTCTCAAACCTGTCTTCCAGTGGAATCATGATTGGGTCATGAAGGGGGGCGAAGCGGCCCTTCAGGCCGAGGTTAACCGACTGTCACGCCCAATCTCCCCTGTCTCCGATGATCGTCGCCCTATTTCGACGACAAAGTAGAGGGAAATAAGGACAGCGATGAGGGAGGCGTAGGTGTATTTTACATCGAACCAGTTCCAGTAAAATTCACACATCAACCAGGCCAGATTGGCGATGAGGAGACCCAGGCCCAGTCTTGGGCGCCTGCTGCCAATCATGGCCCCGGCTACTATAAAACTATAATAGTAGCAGGTGAGTTCATTGAGCATGACGATGAGGGTAAATCCCAAGGCCGCGGCCTCCCACATTGGAGCATTTTTTACAGCCCTCCAAAAGATCCAAAAGAATCCAAGGATTGCCAGCCCATAAAAAATCTTTGAGGCACCAAAGGCCTTACGACGCTCGATCTTCCAAACCTCAAACGGGTCGAGGCGATGGGCGTTGTACATTCTTTCGGCCTTTGTCGAAGGCCGATAACCAACAATAGTTTTGAATCCCATGTGGTTGGTCAGTGGAGTGCTCATGTGGACTTGCATGGTATGTGTAAAATCCTTGTAGGCCTCCAAGCCGCCTCCAGTCCCTATGAGACTGACGGCCAAAAGAAAAATTCCACTGATCACTGTGCCCATGATGAGGCGGCGGTTAAAAGGTGAGAGTTGCTTTTGAGACCGCCACTCCTGGATAATTTTGAACACCGGCCCTACGAAGAACATGAGCGGAAAAATGGTAATGCTTGTGGACAGGGTCAGAAAAAAGGAAGCGGCCCACGGTTTTTGTTTTTTGAGGAACGAAAGACCAATCATGGCCGAAACAAACCAGCTGTGGCGCAGGTAGGCCCCGCCAATCCAATAGTAGCGGGAGGGATAGTTTGTTCCCCAGATAATGACGGAAAGCAATAAGCCTTCCCAGCCAAAGGCCCAAAAGATAAAGGCGAAGGCAATGAGAACAATGATGATATCTAACTGGACCAAAGCCAGTATATCCTCATGGGTGGTGGTATAAAAAGAATCAACGATTCTTCCGAGAGTGGTCCAGACGGGAGGGGGATTGTAGCCATGATCCTGCTGCATGTTATCCCAGCGATCCGGGCTCATGTTACTCCGAAACCACTTTAAGTCGTTTTTGAAATCCTCCCATCTTTTTGCGGTGAATCTTTCTTTGCAGAGGCCTGGATTTTCCAAAATATAGGTTGCCGGCCGGATGACATTGACACGATGATCGCGAATCTTCCTGTTTTTTACCTGGTCGAGGAGGCCTTCTTCAGAATCTGCCAGGGAGGTGCATTCGTAAAGTCGCGCATATCCCAATTCGGGAAAGTATTTAGAACCCACGTAGTAGTGATACACTTCCCAGGTATGGATGGGATTATCAAAGTGCCAATGAAAAAAATTGTAGTAAGAAGCATAAGACAGAAGGGCGACAACACCCAAGAGAATCAATCGCTGACGATAACGCCCGAGGCTGAAGAGGATCAACGCGGCGATTCCGATGAGGACCTTATAGACCGTCACACGATAGTCATTGATTTCGTTGCCCCAGGGTGTTTGCTTCGGAGTGTCCATTATTTTTGTTTGTGGCGGAAAGGGCGAGGGTGTTTCGCAATACAGACCTATTTCACTCAGGCTATAATAACCATCACCTTCGCTGGGGATTATCTTAATAAAGCGTGCATTGGCACTAAGTCCCGTGGTCCATCGTGTTTGCAATCCCATGACGGAGGTGGGGCTAAAAAAGGTCATGGGTTTAAAAACTTTTCCGTCCAGGGATCCCTCGACGGTGTAAACATCGTTGTTATCCGCCTGGAGCCAAGCGCCTGTGATTTTATTTTCCTGACCTAGATCAAAAAGGAGAAAACTGTTGCGTCCCACAATCACTGTTTGAGGCAGGTTCCACAAGGCCCCGTTTTCATAGGTTTCACCGTCGGTCAGATTGGGCAAAGAACCGTTTCCTTCACCGATCAATTGGGCCGTGTGGTCTTGCAGTATATTTTGATTGGTGCAGGGAGCGGATGGATGCGGTTTTGCAAAAGAGAGGGATGCAGGAACAAGCGACGCCAAAAGAATAAATACAAAAACCGGGAGTGTTCTTTTTATCCTTTTCATCGGGTCTGAAATAAGATTTAATTGTGCATCAATTTGTGCTACCCAGATTAAACATAGAATGAAATTAAGTTCATCAAGAATCTCATTGGGAGGAACTGGATGCAAAGGGTAAAAAATTTCCTGGCTGACGCGTGGAAGACAGAAAACATTTTTCCTTATTTTATGCTTTTGCTCTTTACCTTTGTCCTGATCCGTAACGCCTGGATTGGAGATGACGCCTATGTCACTTTTAGGACGGTTGACAATTTTCTTCATGGTCATGGTTTGACGTGGAATACGGACGAAAGAGTCCAGGCCTTTACCAATCCGCTCTGGATGTTTCTCGTCTCCCTTTTTTATATTTTTACAAAGGAGTTTTTTTTTACAGTTTTATTTCTTTCAATTCTGATTTCAGCCATTACCATCGTTATTGTTCTGTTTGGTTTTGCTCAATCTTACCAGCATGTCCTGTTTGCCGCCGTTGCTCTGACGGCCTCCAGGGCTTTTGTGGATTATACGGCATCCGGTTTGGAGAATCCTCTGACCCATTTGATTCTTGCCCTATTTTTTTGGATTTATTTTCAGGAAGAATTAACGGGTAAAAAATTATTGTACCTTTCTCTTCTCGCCTCTCTGGGGGCCCTCAATCGTTTGGATACCTTTTTGCTTTTTTTACCGGCCCTTCTTTTGTCTTTTTATCGTTACGGAAAGCTGAAGGGTCTCTGGATTATTCTGGCAGGGAGTCTTCCCCTCTTTGTGTGGGAACTTTTTTCTCTTTTTTATTATGGGTTTCTTTTCCCCAATACGGCTTATGCAAAGTTGAACACGGGAATTCCGGCGCACAACCTCATCGGACAGGGTCTCTTTTATGTCATGGATTCCATCAGCGGGGATCCTGTGACCCTTCTCATCATTTTTGTAGCGATTATGGTGCCGATTTTTTCCAAAGTCTGGCGGGATCTCGCTCTCTCCCTGGGTATTCTTCTCTACATGGCTTATACCGTCAAGGTGGGTGGTGATTTTATGTCAGGGCGATTTTTTGCGGCGCCGTTTTTTTGTTCTGTGTTGCTCTTGCTCAGAAGAAGTCCTGATTGCGAAGGAGTCAAGGGATGGTCCCTCTGTTTTATTTTATTTTTAATGGGTCTTTCCTTGACTCATTCTCCGCTCCGAAGCGATTCCCGGTATAATTTTGGCCAACCATGCTTTATTGATGATGATGGTATTGCGGATGAAAGGGGATGCTACTATCAGAGTTCAGGTTTGCTCAGGGCCCGTCGTGATGTTCCTATGCCGGATCATGGCTGGAGGAATGAAGGTTTGGCAGCCCGGTCAGGTAGGGTCAGTGTTTATCCCCGGGGGACGATCGGTTATTTTGGTCTTTTTGCCGGGCCCAAGATTAAAATTATTGATGTCAATGCCTTGAGCGAACCCTTGTTAGCGCGTTTACCTCCTTTCAAAGATTGGAGGATTGGGCATTTTATGCGGGAGATTCCTCAGGGATATTTGAAAACGCGTAGTTCGGGAAATAATTACATCCTCGATCTCAGTCTAGCGACGTACTACGACAAACTTTCATTCATTATTCGGGGGCCTCTTTTTAGCTGGGAGAGGATAAGACAAATTTGGAAAATGAATCGTGGAGATTACAACAGTTTGATTCAAGCCTATCTTCAGCATCCCAACCCGCGACTGATTACGATTAATATTTCAGAACTCCAGGATATCAAAAGGCGGGGGACTCCGTGGGATGAGCCTACCAATGTGATGTTTTCACGTCAGGGGATGAATATTGTTTTAAATTCCGAGAGTCATGGAAAATCCATGAATCTGAGTGTCGATCATAATGATGATTTTGAGATCCGATTTTTTAAAGGGGACAAGGATATGGGCCAGGTCAATCTGATAGCGGAAAAGATTCCCGAACAAGGGCTCAATGTGCGTCAGGTCGCAATTCCCAAATCTGTCTCTCTTGCCGGCTTTGACCATATCAAGATTTATCCCCTGAGCGATGACAAGACCAGCCTGGGTCATCTCAGAATTCTTGACTAGGTGTGATTGACTTTTGAGCCCAGTATGGTTGCGCCGAGGATCGACAAAAATCCCAAAACCAATATCCAGCTTTGTTGTGTAAAGCTGACATCGCTCTCTGCTATTTGCAGGGAGAAATAATGAATAGCACACATGAGGAGAAGCAGGACCCCTGTCGTTGTAAAAACCCAGGATTCTTGATCGGTAGTGTCTTCTGAAGACACGCTCAACAAAGGAAGGAGAAAGACGTAATGAAAATAATAATTGGCCGGATAAAAAATAACAGGGATCCAAAAAAGGCCAAACAAGGCAGATTGATAGAGGGTCTTACCGCGACAAGCGACAAAAATTAAAATCGTTATGAGGATTGAAGAAAGGATAAAGTAGATCCTTCTCTCACGAAGAGTTTCCCTTTGAGTGGTTATCCACGTATCCCAGGGGGAGGATGCGCCCTTCCACTCAAGCTGTCGGGCCGTTTTTTGTGGATTATAGGAAAATAGATTTCGAAGGCCCAGATGATTGACATTGGGTTTGTCGGCATGGAGGGTAATTTTTTGAAACCAGGGTTTCCAGGAAGCTCGGTAAGAGAATGTGACCGTTGTGATGGTAAAGAGGGTCACGACACAAACGACGACGCCGATCAGGGTTTGACAAAGAGGCCGAAGGTCTTTTAATTTTTTTGAGGTGATCAATTCCCAAATAGCGGGGGCGATCAAAAAGAAGACGGCCGTCGCCGGGAAGGCCCGGATGAGTGCTGCATAGGCCATCAAGACCCCACCCCAAAAATATTTTTCCTTTCGCAAGAGACAAACACCCAAACCCATGGCGACGAGCCAATCTTGTCGGAGTGTTGACCCGGCAAGGTTTGAGCCGAAGCGATAGAAATCGGTTGTTCCGAAAACAATCATGCAAATGAGCATAGGAATGATGCCAAAAACCCTGCCAATCGTGATGAAGAGAAGGATAAGAAGGAGGGGATCGAGAAGGGAGGTCAGTGTCAGTGTCTTCTCGATATCCTGTGCCTTCCTGAATAACAAATGGGCCCCCCACATCCAGACTGGTGTCGCATTGCCGCCGTGATCGGTCATTGAACCCAAATAATCACCCGGACTCATGGCCTCTTCAAACCAGCTCATATCCTTTTTAAAAGCCTCCCACCGCTCCGGAGAAAACCGATTTTTAATGATCTCTACGCCGGGGAGGGCTTGTGGACCCGTGATAATTTCGTTGTTGGTGAGACTTCTCAGTCGAATCTGACTTAGCTCACTGGGAGTTGTGTGAGGATGATTTTCCAAATAAGCGCCAAGACAGGCGAGATAGAGACCATCAAAGCGGAGTTCCTCAAAATATTTGGCCACGGGGAAATAAACCCTCATGTCATAGGTATGGACAGGGGTTTGGCGCCTGGCTTGGGCGTTATAAAATTGAAAGTGTCCAAAGTGGTAATAGACAGAGACAGAAATAAAGGCAAACAAGGCCAGGAGGGTGATACCGATTCTTCGTGGCAACGGGAATCTTTTTGGAATCTTGAGACGCAAAAGAGTCACAAGGCTTAAAAAAGAGACAATGGCCTTCAAGAGGAGGGTGTCACCTTCCTCTACGGGCCAGTGAGTAAAAATCCATACACTGAGTTTGCAAGTAGCGATTAGGGGAAGGATCCAAACAATCTGAACCCGGGTCATGGATCCAATCAGAATAGCGATAAAAAAAGCGAAGCCAAACATCAGGATTTGTTTTTGTCCTGGAGAAAAATTTGACCTTAATTTTTTAACCTTGAGGGAAGGAGGCCAAGGCGTCGGTTGGGAAGAAAAGGCCTGAAACTCACCAACGCTATAGGCCCCATCGCCGCTGGATGGCATCAGCCGCAAAAAACGGCCTTCATGATTTAAATGGGAGACGAGGCGATAACGCATTCCAGCCCCTGGGACAGGCGAAGCCAACCAAAGTGATTCCCATTGAGAACCTTCTTTTGAAATATCGATCTGATACGCGTCGTTATTATCCGCTTGGAGATAGAGGGCGTAAACAGGAGTCACATTTCCTAAATCAAAAACAACAAAGGAAGAGGTATCTTGAAATACCGAGACAAGATCTGAATTCCATACCTCTCCTTCTTCTGAGGCAATGCCGTCATTGAGGGTCTCCTGACGCATCACACCCTGGCTGGAAGTGGGTTGTTTATTGGCAATGAGATTTCCTGACGGTCTTTCGTTATTTGGAGATGACTGGCATCCCAGAAAACCAACAAGAATTAAGAAAAGAACCCCGTATTTTTTCACTTAAGGCGGGACTATGAAGGATTACTCGTAATATTCCAAGCCTAAATGAGTAATCTGCTCCTCTCCCATGAGGTAGCGAAGGGTGTTTTTGAGTTTCATTTCCTGGATGAAGAGGTTGTGTTCGGGGTAGAGGCCGGCGGCCGTCATGGGGCTCTTATAATAGAAGGAGAGCCATTCCTGGATTCCCTTCATGCCGGCTCGTTGGGCGAGATCGGTGAAGAGGACCAAATCCAGGACTAAGGGGGCCGCTAAAATTGAGTCACGACACAGGAAGTCGATCTTGAGTTGCATCGGGTATCCCATCCAGCCAAAGATATCGATATTATCCCATCCCTCCTTATTGTCTCCCCGTGGCGGATAATAATGGATACGAACCTTGTGATAAAGATCGCCGTAGAGGTCGGGGTAGAGATCGGGTTGTAGAATCGTATCCAGGACAGATAACTTGCTCTCTTCTTTGGTCTTGAAGGACTCGGGATCATCCAGGACTTCGCCATCGCGGTTTCCCAGGATGTTACAAGAAAACCAGCCGTGAACTCCTAACATTCTGGATTTGAGCCCTGGTGCCAGGATGGTCTTCATCAATGTTTGACCTGTCTTAAAATCTTTGCCTGAAATGGGGGCCCTGTTCTCGTTCGAGAGCTCTAACAGGGCCGGGATATCGACCGTGAGATTGGGGGCTCCATTACAAAAAGGGACTTTGGATTTTAGGGCCGCATAGGCATAGATCATGCTGGGGGCGATATTCGAATCATTGGCCTCGAGTCCGGCTTCAAAATTCTTTAAGTTACTGTGAACTTCTTTAGGCTGGATAAAGATTTCGGTAGAGCCACACCAGATCATCACAAGGCGCGAGAGATGGTTGTCGGATTTGAATTTGGCAATATCCGCCATCACCTGGTCGGCCAGCTCCTTCTTGTTTTTACCATTCTTGACGTTAGGACCATGGAGTCTCTTGACATAATTCTGGTCAAAGACAGCCTTCCAGGGTTTGATTTTTTCAAGCTCAGGGCGAACGGCTTCCAGGTGTTCGGGCTTCAAGACTTGAGCCTTTCGCGCGGCTTCATAGGCATTGTCCGAAAAAATGTCCCAACCGCCAAAGACGAGATCTTCAAGGCGAGTTAGAGGAACAAATTCATGGATCAGAGGGTTTCTTTTTTCGGTCCTTTTGCCCAAACGGATGCGGCCAATTTGGGTAAGAGATCCAAAGGGTTCGGCCACCTTCTTTTTGGCGGCCTCAATGCCAGCAATAAAGGTTGTGGCGACGGCCCCCAGCCCCACAATCAATACCCCGACCTTACCCTCGGCCGGCTGAATTTTTGTTCCTTTTTCGATCATAACGACTCCTTGCGTCAGACATTTTTAGGCTCCACGGCGGTCCCCCTAGTAACAGGGCGATTTCTCATTGTAAATGGTTATCTTGAGATCGCTAAAAAGGGCCCTTTAAATTTTTTTTAAGAAATTTTAAAAAATCTCGCAACTTTTTCCATAAATGTGCGAAATAGGGGGTGTGATTATTAAATGGATCAACCATATGATTTCCGCCGTTCTTCCAAAGAGCAACCCGGAGACCTCGGGTCAAGGGGCCCAGTCCTTTGACCCGAAGTCCAAGGTCAAACTGATCGATGTCACCGATGGCGTCAATTGGCTTGAGGAAGCGGCTCGCAAGCAGAGTCTCGAGCTCTCTTCATTGGCCCGCAAGACCGGGACCCCTCTGGAGAGGCCTCCCCTGTGGTCCAACATTCGCCGTAAGGTCAAAAAGAACGCCGGTGGTTTTGCTGATGTCGATGAAGTCATGGATGAAGTGACCGAAAAGATTATCGAAGCGGCGCAGTTTGATCCCCTCTATAAGAAGTTATTCCGCTAGTTTTTATTTCTTTTTACGGTGGCTAGTCCTCCGATAAGGCTAGACTTTATACTTCCTTACTCAAGTCGTAAAAATGTTTTGATAGTTCGTTTCTATTTTTGTCGAAAATATTCATAAATTCCTATCAAGACTCCTATAATGAATAGCCTCAGCGAGGTGTTCGGATTGGATTTCTTCTGACACGCCGAGATCGGCGATGGTGCGTGCTACTTTAAGGATGCGATCGTAGGCTCGGGCTGAAAGTCCTAATTTTTCGACGGCCTTCTCCAAGAGATGGGCCCCTTTTTCACCGACAACGCAAAACTTTCTCAGGAGACGACCCGACATCCTGCCATTGGCATGGATCTTAAGCTCTTTAAAACGCGTCTTTTGAATCTCCCTCGCATTGATAACGCGTTGGAGGATCTTTGCCGAGGATTCTCCTTCTTTGAGACTGACCAATTCTCCGTATTTTACCGGGGGGACATCGATCTGGATATCAATACGATCGAGGAGGGGGCCGGAGAGTCGGCTTCGATAGCGATGGAGTTCAATCGCCGTGCAGGAACATTCCCGAACGGTTGATCCTCTAAACCCACACCGGCAGGGATTCATGGCCGAAACCAGCATGAATCGGGCGGGATACGTGATGGAAGAGGAGGCGCGGGCAATGGTGACGGCCCCTCCTTCAAGGGGCTGGCGTAAAATTTCCAGGACGTTTTTCTGAAATTCGGGAAGTTCATCTAAAAAGAGGACACCGTTGTGTGAAAGGCTGACTTCACCCGGTCGGGGATGACTTCCACCTCCGGCGAGGCCCGCCGATGAAATGGTATGGTGAGGCGATCGAAAAGGGCGGCGGAGGATCAGGGGGCCGCGACCTTTGAGGAGACCGACGACACTATAAATTTTTGTTGTCTCCAGAGATTCGTCAAAACTCATGGGAGGAAGGATTGTCGAAAGACGCTGAGCCAGCATCGTTTTTCCGGATCCCGGAGGACCGATCATCAGAAGATTATGTCCACCGGCGGCGGCGACCTCGAGTGCCCTCTTGGCCTGTATCTGGCCTTTGATTTCTGAAAAGTCCAGGAGGGAAGACTCGGGGGGATTGAGAGGAGAAGGGTGAGGAAGAGAGGAGGGGATATGAGGCACGAGAGGTCGCTCGCCGGTAAAATGCTGGACGACATCCGCGAGTTGGCGCACTCCAAAGAGGGAGATGTCTTTAACCACAGAGGCTTCCGGGAGGTTGCTTTCCGGAAGGATGAGTTTTGTAATTTTTTTGTTTTTTGCCAGAAGGGTGATGGGAAGGGCCCCGTGGATAGGCTTGACCTCGCCCTGGAGGGAGAGTTCTCCCAGGATGAGATAGTCCTTGAGGGCCTCTTTTGTGATGAGATCTGAAGAGGCGAGCAGTCCGACGGCAATCGGCAAATCAAAGGCCGTACCTTCTTTGCGAATATCGGCGGGACCCAAATTGATGGTGATCCGCTTCCTCTCAAAACTATAGCCTGAATTTTTGATAGCCGCGATCACGCGATCGCGACTTTCACGAACACTCGACTCCGGGAGTCCAACGGTATTCCAGTTGGCAAGACCCGTGGCGATATCGACCTCCACATCGACCAGGTAGCCATCGATCCCCAAAAGCCCGGCGCTATAAACCTTCGAGAGCATGGTCTCCTATTAGCAACGTCCGTGCCAGTGGTCTTCCAGCGGGTTTGAGGGGGAGATCGTTCAAAAATGGTTCGAGGTTTGGACAGTGGCGTCTAAAATTAGTACAGCTGGTGATATTGCTTTCTGATTTTTTTATGACTATGAAGGGGTTCCTCAATTTCACGGGAAGGGTATGATTCTTTTTGTCAAAAAGATGGGTGTTATTGTTATTAATATCCTGTTCTGGGGTTTTTTTGTCATAACTTCTTTAATCCTCGTGATGGGGGGCCTCCTTCTTCGCGTTGTGATGGAGCCTGTGGATCCCAATCGGAGGATTTTGCAGCAGTACTCCTGTTTTTGGGCCAGTCTTTATCTGTGGTTCAATCCTTTTTGGTCCCTCCAAAAAAGAGGTCTTGGGAATGTCGATCCAAAAAAGACGTACATCATTGTCTCCAATCATCAATCGATGGCCGATATCCTGGTTCTTTTTAATACGTTCCTCCATTTTAAATGGGTTTCGAAAAAATCTCTGTTTCGTATACCTCTCCTGGGATGGAATATGAGTCTCAATGGCTATATCCCCATTGAGAGGGGCAACGAAGAGAGCCGTGAAAAAATGTCGCGGCATTGCCGCGATTGGATCAAAAAAGGATCTTCGATTCTTTTTTTCCCCGAAGGGACGCGCTCCCGGGATGGGACACTTCTTCCTTTTAAGAAGGGGGCTTTCCGATTGGCCCTGGAGACGGGGTGTGATGTTCTTCCGGTTGTCATTCAAGGATCCCTCCATGCGATCCCGAAACATTCCGTTTTCTTGCATGGAAAATCGAAGATGCGTGTGGAGATCCTCCCGCCGATTTCCATAGAGATTTTTCGAAGAGAGGGGCTTGACTGTCTTGATCAAGGGGCAGAGCATCTGGCGGCTGTGGTTCGTGAAAAAATGGGGGAATCGCTGGCGGGATAAAGATTCTTCAAAAATATTTTTAGCCCTGTAACCCCTCAAAATCACTTCGGAATATTCAAGTTCGGAATTTAGGTGTTTTTTTATAGGCAACTTATTTTTCTTTTGGTCGAAGAATTATCAAACATTAAAAAAGGAGCTTTTTATGCCCGTTATTCCAAGTTTAGCATCTTCGAGTGTAGTCCCCCCACCAGCAGCCACATATCCCGTAAGAACTGTTGCTGGGATTCATGTCGTTGACTTGCCTGGGGGACTCTTTGCGATGGGAGGCTCAAGATATTCTAATGCTCCAGCCCATTGGGTTCAAGTGAGTAGATTTTCGATGGGTCGCACTCCAGTCACTGAAGCCCAGTATAGTTCAGTGATCACAAGAGAAGTCGCAGAAGCGAGACGAGGGCATCCTGTAGTGGAGGTTTCAGCTCTGGAAGCCGATCGATTCATTGCCACATTCAATGAAAGAAATGGGACCCGGTTTGGTTCTCCCGCGGAAGCAGAATGGGAATATGCGGCTCTTGGAGATGTGGTTAACCTCCGTGATCTCATGGAAGCTGAAGGTATTAATGAAAGTAGTTTTGCCGATTGGGCTGAGCGCCGATTTGATAATCTATTTGCTCATTGTCTGGGTTCAACGATTTACGGAGATCCGAAGAGTGAAGCTTTTCAAAAGATTCTCAAAAGTGCAGCGACCATTTATGGATACTGTATGTTTGGGCATCCAGAAGGATTGGATGGTGGAAAAGTTTGGTATAAT